>OJBM01000124.1_pt1 | contig 39149 bp, 30 predicted proteins | sample 1591061 | NCBI WGS metagenome assembly OJBM01 (sample SAMN05416872, study PRJEB24817) | seawater metagenome | isolation source: Sea water | place: Canada:Atlantic | collected 2013-11
ATACGAGATCATGCCTAGTCTCGTGGGCTCGGAGATGTGTATAAGAGACAGGATCCAATGCGACGATAAACGTTGTTTTTCTTGTTCAACACTTTCAATTTTTTCGTTAAACAATTTCCAACGATGATCATCCACTAAACCAAGTTCTCGACCTTGCTCTGTTAAGCGAATATCTGCATTGTCTTCACGTAATAACAAACGGTATTCTGCACGTGAAGTAAACATGCGATAAGGTTCTTTAGTACCAAGTGTTGATAAATCATCAATTAACACGCCCATGTATGCCTGGTTACGTTGTGGTGACCAAACGTCTAAATCTTGTGATTGACGAGCGGCGTTCATACCAGCAATTAATCCTTGTGCGCCAGCTTCTTCATAACCAGTTGTGCCGTTAATTTGACCCGCAAAGAAAAGACCATTGATAAATTTGTTTTCAAGGCTTGGTTTTAAATCTCGAGGATCAAAATAATCATACTCAATAGCGTAACCTGGACGTGTAATGAAGGCATTTTCAAAACCCTTCATTGAATTAACCAATTTTACCTGTACATCGAATGGTAAGCTGGTGGATATACCATTTGGATAAACTTCGTTAGTTGTTAGTCCTTCAGGTTCAACAAAAATTTGATGTGAATTTTTATCAGCAAAACGAGTGATCTTATCTTCAATCGATGGGCAATAACGTGGACCAGTTCCTTCAATCACGCCTGTAAACATTGGACTACGATCTAATCCGTTACGAATAATGTCATGCGTATTCTCATTGGTATGAGTGATATAACATGGGATCTGCTGTGGATGATCGCTTTTATCGCCAATAAATGAAAATGTTGGTAATGGGGTATCCCCTGGTTGCGCTTCTAATTTAGAAAAATCAATAGTACGTGCATCAATTCGCGGTGGCGTTCCGGTTTTTAGACGATCAACACGTAATGGCAATTCACGTAAACGTGCAGCTAGTTTAATTGACGCTGGATCACCAGCACGACCACCGGTATGATTTTCTAATCCAATATGAATGGTTCCACCTAAGAAAGTTCCTACCGTTAGCACGACAGCTTTGGCAGTAAATTTAATGCCCATTTGAGTTACAACACCACAAACTTGATCGTTTTCAACGATGAGGTCATCACATGATTGTTGGAAAATAGTCAGGTTAGGTTGATTTTCTAATTTAGCGCGAACAGCTGCTTTGTATAAAGCGCGATCAGTTTGAGCACGTGTTGCACGAACTGCTGGGCCTTTACTTGAATTAAGCGTTCGAAATTGAATACCAGCTAGATCAGTAGCTTGTGCCATATAACCACCAAGGGCATCAATTTCTTTAACTAAATGTCCTTTACCAATTCCACCAATGGCTGGATTACAAGACATTTGGCCCAAGGTGTCGATGTTATGTGTTAGCAGCAGGGTATTTTGCCCCATACGTGCAGCGGCTAGAGCAGCTTCTGTGCCTGCATGACCACCACCAATGACAATTACATCAAACTGTTTGCTAAATAACATCTCTCATACCACGTCTTTCAAAAGGGCGAATATTCTACCAATTTTTTAGCAGATCTAAAACGATCATTTTGTGGAGATCCAACACATAATATAAATAGAATTATTTAAAGATCTTTATTATCTCTTATTATTAATGATCGCTTAGATCTGTGTGTAAGTGATCTAAGATCCTGATGATCTTGATCTTAATGGTGATCATAAAGTGTTAAATGATCGCGATCTATCTTGGGATCAAACTGTGTATAAAAATGCTAGTTATCCACAGGGTGATTTGTAATTAAAGTTATTAACGAATAAGTATTTTTTTTATGGCTGATATAAAGTAGTTATTCACAGGTTTGATTGTTCGAAAAATGAGTTATTGGATAACTTTTTTAGATCTAAAACCTAAAAAAACGGATCTCATGATGAAAATGAGATCCGTTTTTAGATGATCTTGTTGGTGTATTTAGTGCGATCTTTGACGATGTGATCACATTATTTTTAACTTGAAAGCTTATCTTGCCACTGCTCAAACCAATGTTGAGCGTGATCTTCTGGTATTTCTCCGGTACTAACATCGATATTTAGTGAGTCAATGATCTGTTTTGCACCGCGATCCTTAAGCATTTTGTCCACGGTTTTACCTGCTTGGCAAAATGTATCGTAGTTAGTGTCACCTAGCGCACAGACAGCGTAATCGATGTGTTTCAGGTTAGTTTGAATGGCAAGTTGATCAATAAAATTTAAGATATTATCTGGAAAATCACCTGCTCCATGGGTTGAAGTACAAAGGATCCATGTTTGCGGTATGGTTAGATCGAAATCGTTAAGATCAGGCGATAAATGTTGGTTCACTTCGCGATCGTCAGGCACAAGTGTTGCCAAATGATCCGCGACATATTCACTTGAGCCAAGCATGGTACCGACAATAAAGTGGATTGGTTTCATGTTATTTCCTATTTAAAAAAACTGGCTTCATCACCACTGTAGGTAATGGAACGTAAACAAAATTGCTGACATTGTTGAATGAGCTTAATTCGTTCAAAAGTCGGCATTTGTTGATGTTGCCAACGTAGTGGAATAAGAGTGGCTTCGTTAAGAGTCCCCATAATTGCGCTAGCAACAATATGAGATTCTTGATTTAGAAAACTACTTTGTTTTATTCCTTGATCTATTATTTGGATAAATACTTGTTTAAATTGATCTTTGAAACGTAATCTGTGTTGCTCGATCGTTTCTGATAAGGGTTCTGCAAATAGTGCATATGATAATTTATCTGACATTAATGCACGAGAAAATAGCTGTTCTAGTGCAGTTGTTAATTGCTCTTTAGGATCGTTTGAACTAAATATCTGTGCGTGATCAAGGAGTAGATCTTGTTCAGTAAGCTCACAATAAACCTGCTCTAGTAAGTGGTTTTTACTTTGGTAATGTTTATAGACAGAGCCGACAGCAAGACTAGATTGATTGGCCACTTTCTTGATCGTTAATCCATTAAAACCATCTTGTGAAACAATTGATTTTGCCGCATTAAGTAGTTTTATACGCTGCTTTGTCATGTGAGCGCGTGTTTTATCTGTTGGTCTATAAGCCATAACTTACTAATTTAGTTAAATTTTAGTTAGCTTACCTACAACATGCAAAAATGTGAATTGTTGTTCACTTTATTTGGCTGGTTTAGCGAGTAAATAGTGTAAATCTTCAGGGAGCGCATTCTTTCCAAAGCGTTTTTCAAACTGATTAGCGTGTGACTTAGCTATTTCACTTTGCCCATTCTTCAGGTGTTCTCTGATTATTTTAATTAAACGTGCTGTTTCAACAGGTTCAATTAACATTTTAGCCCTAGCTTGTTTTGCAAGTCGAGCTTTTTGCACGGTTTTATCTGAAAAGTTGTGCACTTCTTGGTTATTTTTAGGAAGAAGACTTAGTGGCTGCGCGTCTGTTTTTGGTGAGTGAGGATGCACATCTAATATTTCTTGAGCTTGTTCTGTTGTTGGTTCAAAAGACTCTTCCGTGATAGTAGGAGACTGATAATTAGCCGGAAAATTTAGCACCAATAAACCCACCAGCATTATGCTAGCGACAAGTGATAGAGGCAGGTAAGTTTTTAGTTTATTCGAGCTCTTTTGTGTTGTTACTTGTTGCACACTTAGTTGTGCTAATTCAGTTATCTTGTTGTCGACATTGATGGGTGGCATCTGTGTCGCTTGTTTTTTATAGTGCTTATCGATGTCATGATCGGTCATGTTATTGTTCTCCAGTCATGTTATTTAACGATAAACATTTACGTAGCGATTGATAGGCATATCGCAGGCGACTTTTTGCTGCTTCTAGGGAGCAATCGATAATTGTGGCGATCTGCTCTAAATTTAAATCAGTTTCTTGTTTGAGTAAAAATGTTTCCAATTGAATCGTTGGTAATTTTTTTAAACAATAATCTATGGTTTTCTTTTGCTGTCTAGATTCCGTTTGTTGTTCAGGTGAATGTACAGTATCTATTTCAATTAATTCTATATCTCTGTCTTGCTCTAAAGGAGCTTGTTGACGAGCAAAGCGTCGATGATGATCAACAATAACATGATGAGCTATGGTATAGAGCCAAGTTGTGAATTTAGCTGTTGGCTCATAATTATCTTTGGCATTAATGAGTTTTCCCCATAGCTCCTGCATTAAATCATCAGCCATTGATTGATCGCTACATTGCTTAAGCATATAGCGATAACTAGGACCTTTGTGACGGGCATATAGCAAATTAAACGCCATTAAATCGCCCGCCTTAAAGTCAATCATTAGTTGATTATCTGTACGCTTGATGACAAGTCCTTAGTCGTTGTAAGTTGTGTTTCTAAATCTTTAGCACTGCGTAACATTTGAATAAACTCGCTGCGATAACCAAAGTTATCTTGCCCTTTATTTTCTTGAGCTAAGATAATCATATCGTCAATTGAATAATCTTTCAGATATTTTGTTCCTCGCAAAGATTGAGAAAATGCGGCAACTGCTGAAGCAAATTTAAAATGCTGACTTGGCGAAGTATTTAGCTGGTCTTTATTAACAACCTGACTTATAAGCTTACTTTGCTGTTGGTTTGGTAATTTATAGCGTAATTTTATCTGTGCGATTTCAGACAATGAACTGTTCGTTGAAATTTGAGGTGTTTGATATTTTAAAGGATCGACTGTTGATTGTTGCGCGTTGTTTAATGTTAGTTCATATAAGGCAGTCACTTGATGTCCTGCACCTATTTCGCCTGCATCCACTTTATCATTATTAAAATCTTCATTGGCGAGAGCACGATTTTCATAGCCAATTAATCGATATTCACTCACGAGATTTGGATTAAATTCTACTTGAATTTTTACGTCATGAGCGATGGTATTAAGCGTTGATGACAACTCGTCAACCAATACTTTGCGGGCTTCATTGATATTGTCTATATAAGCGTAGTTACCATTACCTACATCGGCTATTTGTTCCATGAGATGATCGTTGTAGTTACCCTGGCCAAATCCTAGTGTTGTTAATGCGATGCCTTGTTTACGTTTTTGTTTAACGAATTCTTTCAGTTGTTCAACGTCATTTAGGCCAACATTAAAATCACCATCAGTTGCGAGAATAACGCGATTAATGCCATCTTTAATGAAGTTTTCACTCGCAAGGTTGTACGCAAGCTCTATACCTTGAGCGCCGTTTGTTGAGCCCCCTGCATTTAATTTATTTAAGGCATTGCTGATGGTTGAATATTCGTTGCCGGGAGTAGGTTTTAATACCATACCTGCTGCGCCAGCGTAAACAACTATTGAAACACGATCATCAGCGTCTAATTGCTTGGTGAGCATTTTTAATGATTGTTTTAGTAATGGTAATTTACGCGCTGAATTCATTGATCCTGATACATCTAGTAGAAATACCAAATTTGCGTTACCTAATTGATCTTTGGGCATGTCGTAGCCCTTCAAACCTATTTTTAGAAGCTGTCTATCGCTATTCCAAGGTGCAGCCATCAATTCAGTATTTACAGCAAATGGTTGTGTATTATTTCGAGGCGCTAATTGGTGGTAATCAAAGTAGTTAAGCATTTCTTCGACTCTTACCGCACCTTTAGGTGGTAATTGCCCCTGATCTATGAAGCGGCGGACATTGGCGTAACTTCCTGTATCTACATCGATAGAAAATGTTGAAAGCGGAGTGTTGCTAACCTGTTTAACGCCATTCTCATCAAGTTGTTGATACTTTTCACTGGTTGTCGGAGTTGGATGCGGTATTGGCATGATATTCATTGGTTGCGCCATCTTGTGTCGTGAAAATTGCTGGCTTGGCATCGGTTGACTAACCAATTGCTGAGCTTCATTGCTCACTATTCTCTGATTTTTTTGTATATCTTTGATTGCTAATTGCTGAGTTTTTTTTATTTGCTTTTTTTCTTCATTCTTCGTTGCTTGTGGTGTAGAGCCTGTGCAACCAATCATGCTAAGTAATAAAGTTAACGCTATGCTCATCGCTGTAATTTGCTTGGTGTGTAAATTCATAATGACCTCGTGGGTTTAATTCATGTGAGTTGTTATAGCTATAAACGATAGGGTTTTGAAAAAGGGTTATTTATTTTCAATTATTATTTATTTAGTTGAATACGTATGCAGCCAATTGAGCATTGGGGAGGTCACGAGTTACTATTTTTTGTTCAATTATAATAATTTAAAGGTGTGTTATGCGTTTACCATTGTCGTTGTGTACGGCGTTATTAGTTGTTACATCAACTCAATCTTATGCTGAAACTGTTAAGGTGAAATCGCCTGATGGCAAGCTTGTCGTAACTGTTTCTGATGACGCTAACTTTCCCTCTTATCAAGTTTCCTTAGATGGAAAGCCTGTCATCAATACGTCGCGCTTAGGTCTAGCCTTTAAAGCGCAAGGCGAGTTTAGCCAAGGCTTTTCTATTAAAGATAGTCAACAATCTTCAGTTGATTCAACATGGCAGCAGCCGTGGGGAGAAGCTAAAAATATTCGTGATAATTACCAAAAACTAACAGTTAATTTTGGCCATGATAATCAAAAATTTGATGTAACTTTCAAGGTTTACAATGAAGGTATTGGTTTTCAATATCACGTGCCTAAACAAGCAAACATGAAGGGTAACGTTGATATCACTAACGAATTTACCGAATTTTCAATTGCTAATGCTGACAAGGCGCAATCGTGGTGGATCCCTGCACGTGGTTGGAACCGTTATGAATATGTTTATGAAAACACGCCCGCTTTTAAAGCGGCTCACGTTCATACACCATTTACACTGAAAACTGAGCAAGGTGTTCATATCAGTATTCATGAAGCGGCGCTTACAGATTATGCCGGTATGACACTAAATCAGCGTCGTCCTGGTACATTTAAAGCCGATTTAACGCCGTGGTCTGATGGTATTCTCGTAAAAAAGCAAGCAGGTTTCACAACGCCTTGGCGTACCATTCAAATTGGCCGTAAAGCGGTTGATTTAGTTAATTCAAATATCATTCTTAATTTGAACGAACCTAATAAATTAGGTGATGTAAGTTGGGTTAAACCAGGAAAGTACGTTGGTATTTGGTGGGGAATGCATCTTGGTGAAAATACTTGGGGCTCTGGTGATAAGCACGGTGCTACAACATCCGAAGCTAAACGCTACATGGATTTCGCTGCCCAAAACGGCTTTGACGGTGTGTTAGTTGAAGGTTGGAATATTGGCTGGGATGGCAGTTGGTATGAAAATGGTGACGTGTTTAATTTTGCTAAAGCTTACGATGATTTCGATTTTAAAGCAGTCACCGATTACGGAAAGTCAAAAGGTGTACGCTTAATAGGTCATCATGAAACATCGGGTAGTGTGACTAATTATCGCAATCAAATGGATGCGGCATTTGATTTATATAAAAAACACGGTGTAACTCAGGTTAAAACCGGTTATGTTGCTGACGGTGGACAAATTAAGCGCGTTGATGAAAACGGTGTTGTACGTCATGAGTGGCACGATGGTCAATTTATGGTGAATGAGTACCTACATTCGGTTCAGCAAGCTGCAAAGCGTGGCATTAGCATTAATACGCATGAGCCAGTTAAAGACACAGGATTGCGCCGCACTTACCCAAACTGGATAGCGAGAGAGGGCGCTCGTGGCCAAGAATTTAATGCTTGGGGTACACCGCCAAACCCACCTGAGCATGTGACTAATTTAATATTCACTCGCATGTTATCTGGACCAATGGATTTTACACCGGGTATTTTTGATTTAGGTTTTAACGGCATTGGTGATGCGACGGTTAACCGTCCACAAACGACGTTAGCTAAACAACTCGCTTTGTATGTTGTGCTTTATAGTCCCATTCAAATGGCGGCTGATTTACCACGAAACTATAAAAAACGCCCAGCAGCAATGCAGTTTATTAAAGATGTTCCAACTGACTGGCAAACAAGTATCGCTGTTGATGGTGAAGTAGGGGATTTTGCAGTGATTGCTCGTCAACAACGTGACAGTAATGATTGGTTCCTAGGGGCTGTAACTGATGAAGAAGCACGTCAACTGACGGTTAAACTCGATTTCTTAGCGGTAGGTAAAACTTATGAGGCACAAATATACCGCGACGGTAAAGATGCTGATTGGGTGAGCAAGCCTTATGAAATGGTGATCGAGACTAAAAAAGTCACTAATAAAGATAGCTTGAATTTGCCACTAGCAACAAGTGGCGGTGTCGCTATTCGTTTTAAGGCGCTTTAATAATTGACTCGTAATACTTGTATATGATGACGAAAATCGACATTATGACAAAATGTCGAATACAATTTGTGGAAATGTATGAGTGTTACGTTTTATCGTGTTAAAGAAGGGGAATTTGCGCGATTGGTAGAAACAGAGTCTATCACAAAGTTTATTGCCCAAGAAAGTGAAAGCAGCCCACTAAAATTCTCATTAGTCGGTATTAATCCTTCTCAAAAACTCGCCTATATTGTCCGCCATGGTCGTAATGACGATTTACGAACATGGCGTTTAGATACCTTAGGCGCTTTTCTTAAAAAGCTTGGTATTGCTAATTTGGAAGTGCAGTTTAATTAGGGTGCTATTTACCGATACAAAATGACGTAAAGATGCGGCTGAGTAAATCATCACTGGTAAATTCGCCGGTAATTTCGCTTAAACATTGCTGTGCTACACGTAATTCTTCAGCCAGTAGTTCACCGGCATTAAAACCAACCAATTGATCTTTACCAATATCAATATGCTCTTTGGCTTGCTCTAGGGCTTCTATATGGCGTGCTCGTGCCATGAAACTACCTTCGCCAACACTTTGGTAGCCCATGCAGTCTTTAAGGTGATTTTTCAGTAGTTCAACGCCATCACCTGTTTTAGCGGACATATTGAAAATAGGGTAGTCGTTATCGCTGCTTTCACCGGTGATGTCGCCACTTAAATCGGCTTTGTTTCGAATAACAGACACGCCAGTGTCACTAGGTAATTTAGCCATAAATTCAGGCCAGATTTTATGGGGATCGCTGTGATTAGTTTCAGTGCTATCAACCATAAATAATACGCGGTCGGCTTGATTAATCTCATCCCACGCACGTGAAATACCAATCTGTTCTATTTTGTCAGGGCTTTCACGTAGGCCAGCTGTATCAATGATATGTAACGGCATGCCATCAATATGAATGTGTTCACGTAGTACATCACGCGTTGTTCCTGCAATATCTGTCACAATAGCAAGCTCTTGGCCAGATAGGGCGTTAAGTAATGATGATTTACCCGCGTTAGGGCGACCTGCAATAACTACGCGCATACCTTCACGCAACAAGCTACCTTGGCGGGCTTGTTGTCGAACTTTATCTAGATGCTCAATGATGGCATTTAAGTCACCCAGTACCTTGCCATCAGATAAAAAATCTATTTCTTCTTCAGGGAAATCAATCGCGGCTTCGACATAAATTCGCAGACGAATAAGGGCTTCAACAAGCGCATTAATATGTTGTGAAAAATCACCTTTCATTGATTGTACTGCTGACTTAGCGGCTTGCTCTGATGTTGCGTCAATGAGGTCAGCAATGGCTTCAGCTTGTGCTAAATCCATTTTGTCGTTCATAAAAGCGCGCTCTGAGAACTCACCAGGACGTGCAGTGCGGATCCCTTTAATTTTTAAAATGCGTTTAATCAGCATATCAACAATGACAGGGCCACCGTGACCTTGAAGCTCTAATACATCCTCGCCAGTAAATGAGTTTGGATTATTAAAGAATAGGGCAATGCCTTGATCTAGTTCGCTGCCATCTTCATTTAAAAACGAACAGTAATCTGCCATACGTGGTGTTGGTATTTTGCCAAGTAATTGCGTGGCAACATTAGTCGCTAATGGACCTGAAATACGGACAATACCGACACCACCTCTACCTGGTGGTGTTGCTTGGGCGACGATGGTGTCTGTGTCAAAGCTCATAATGGATTCTTTAAATAGTGAACAATTAATGGGCGGGATTTTAGCATAGGGTTTGTAAAAGATAGGCATAAAAAAAGCGGCTTATCGCCGCTTTTATACTTAGGATGAGTAGTAAGCCGCAATATCAGTGATGATATAGAGAGCGGCTATGCTCAGGACGAGTGGTATGCCGCGGTATCAGGGATGATAAGGAGCGGCGACACATTCGCTAAGTTATTTTTTTGCTGCTTTCTCATCTTCTTTATCGATAGCGCGATAAATATACATCTGCTGTAATAGAGTAACAATGTTACTTACAACCCAGTATAGAACTAGACCTGATGGGAACCATAAGAAGAATACAGTAAAGATTACAGGCATTAATTGCATCATCTTCTGCTGCATTGGATCGGCAGACATTGATGGTTGCATCTTGCTCATGTACCACATACTAGCGCCCATTAATAATGGCAGTACGTAGTATGGATCTTTAACTGATAAATCAGTAATCCACAACATAAACGGTGCATGACGTAATTCTACAGATTCTTGTAACATCCAAAATAAACCTAAGAAGATAGGCATTTGGAATAACAATGGTAAACAACCACCTAATGGATTTACTTTCTCTTTCTTATACATCTCCATTGTGGCCTGACCCATCTTCTGACGGTCATCACCATAGCGCTCTTTCAATGCTGCCATTTTTGGTGCTAGCTTGCGCATTTTAGCCATAGAGGTGTATTGCTTTTTCGTTAATGGATACATCAATCCACGAACAGTGAAAGTTAATAATACGATTGCAAAACCCCAGTTACCGATTAAGCCATAGAAAAAGGTTAGTAACCAGTGTAACGGCGTTGCCATCCACCATAGAAAACCATAATCTACAGTTAAGTAAAGCGTTGGAGTTAATGCTTCTAAGCGGTCTTGTAATTTAGGACCGGTATATAAAGTTGCATTAAATGTTTGAGTGGTATTTGGTGCAATGGTCGTTGGCTGCCCCATGAAACCAATAGAGCCAAACTTATTGCTTGAAGTCATACTCGTGTACAAACGATTTTCTTGGTCATTACTTGGTACCCAAGCGGTAACAAAGTAATGTTGAATCATTGCAACCCAGCCACCTTGTGTGATTTCTTTTAGATTGGTGTCTTCCATATCACCGAAATCATACTTTTGATATTTTTCTTGTTCAGTCGAATAAGCTGCGCCGCGATACAGTTGCATCATCATGTTGCTTTCTTCAGTTGGTTTTACCACGCTTTGCGTTAGTTGCCCCCACTGTTGAACTAAGATATTTTGGCTTGATGTGTTGTTTACGCGGTAACCCACATCAACGTTGTAGGCGTCACGTTTAAAAGAGAATACTTTATCAAAGACAATGCCACTAGCATCGGTATAAGTTAAAACAACTTCCAATACATTTTGATCTGCTTCTAACACATATTTAGATTGTGCTGAAAGATAAAGAGGACGAGAGTCACGCTTAGCATCATCTGGTCCATTTGCACCAATTAAGCCACTCTTTGCAATAAAGGTGTAATTAGGAAGCTTTTCTAATAGACGTAAATCTTCAGTACCATCCATTTCTACTGGATATTCTAATAGCGTTGATTCAACAATGTCACCGCCTAAAGTATCAATAGATATTTTTAGAAGATCAGTTGTTACAGTAACTATTTGACGGTTTTCTTGAGGATTTAAATCAGCTTGGCTCGCAACGGCAGTGCTTGTTGGCACAAATTCATTAGTTGATGCTGCTGGCGCACCTGTAGAAGTTGTTTGCGTTACGGGTTGTGCAGGTTTATTTGCATCTTGCCATTCAGTGAATAGCAAAAACGAAATAAACAACAATCCCACAATCAATATATTACGTTGTGATTCCATAAGATGTTAATTTCTTCTCTGGTTAGGTGAATGATGTTTCGGTGGTACAGGGTCGCTGCCACCATCATTAAAAGGATGACATCTTAATAGACGTTTGCTTGTTAACCAAGCACCTTTTAAAAATCCGTGACTATTTATTGCCTCAATACCGTATTGAGAACAAGTTGGGGTGAAGCGACAGCGTGGACCTAGTAGTGGACTTATAAATAACTGATAGCCACGAATTATCGCTGTTGCTGCTCTTTGTAGCGGCGTGCGATTTTTTTCCATAACTTATTAGTTAGTTTATTTAATTCGTTGTTGTCTAATTTCCCAATGCCACCTTTTGCAATAATCACGTAATCTAGTGGTAACAGATCATGTTGATTTAAACGAAAGTTTTCTCGTAAAACACGCTTAATTTTATTGCGGTCGACTGCTAATTTAACTTGTTTTTTAGGTACGGCTAATCCGAGACGTGGATGCTCAAATTCATTGGAACAGGCTAAAATAGTTAGTTGGGGAGAACCCGCTCTTAACGGATTTTTGAAGACACTTGAGAAATTCGCGGGAGTTAAGAGTCTTAACTCCCGAGAATAAGAATAATTAACCATGGGTCAATTATTACGCGCTTAACTTAGCACGGCCTTTTGCACGACGACGAGCAAGAACGGCACGACCGCCCTTAGTTGCCGAGCGAGCACGGAAACCGTGGTTGCGCTTGCGTTTTAAAACGCTAGGTTGAAAAGTACGTTTCATAGTATTAACTCGATCGAAATTAAACTGTACAGTTTTTGTGAAAGCTGCATCATTACAACTAGCACAAGCCTAATTAAAGGACGCGAGATTTTAGAAAAAACCTTGGGATTTGTCAATGAATAATGTTGCTTAAAGCATCAATAATCACAGATTAGATCACGTTTTACGCTGTTCTCTTTTAATAGGTATAATTTAACACTTGTGAATTATATTTTAAATATTTGATTTTTATATGCTTTAGTTAAGGATCTTTAAATGATCCTTGTTGAAAAAATAGCGGCATATTAAATAAAATGACCAGGGCTGTTAATAACCTTTATTAAAAGTAAATTTAATTCACAATTAGCGCCACTTTCGCTGGTGATTTATGATCTCAGGGGCTAAAATGATTGCCCTTTTATTTTCGTTTTGGAGTATGCAGTGACTGCATGGATTTGGCAACAATGCTTGGATAGATTGCAAGAAGAGTTACCTGCAACTCAATACAGCATGTGGATTAGACCACTACAAGCTGAGCACGACGAAGATACATTAACCCTTTATGCCCCTAATCGTTTTGTTCTAGATTGGGTGCGCGATAAGTATCAAGATAATATCAACAGCTTTTTGGTTGAAGCCATGGGAACCGAGGTTCCTACATTACGCTTTGATATTGGTAGTAAAAAACCTGCACCAGCTCCTGCTACGGCAAACATACAGTCTGCTAGCTCACCACAAATTGTCCAAAATAATACGGTGAAGCCAAGTTGGGAGAAGGAAAGTGATGCGCCTCAGGCAACACTTGCTTCAAATATTAATCGCACTTATAAATTTGATAATTTCGTTGAAGGTAAATCTAACCAATTAGGTCGTGCCGCTGCTATCCAAGTTGCTGAAAATCCTGGCGGTGCTTATAACCCGCTATTTTTATATGGTGGAACCGGTTTAGGTAAAACGCATTTATTACATGCTGTTGGTAATGGTATTTTGGCAAATAAGCCTGATGCTAAAATTGTTTACATGCATTCTGAGCGCTTTGTACAAGACATGGTTAAAGCGCTTCGCAACAATGCGATTGAAGAATTCAAACGTTACTATCGTAGTGTTGACGCATTGTTAATTGATGATATTCAATTTTTTGCTAATAAAGATCGTTCCCAAGAAGAATTTTTTCACACTTTTAATGCACTACTAGAAGGTAATCATCAGGTTATTTTAACCAGTGATAAATACCCTAAAGAGATTGTCGGCGTTGAAGACAGGTTAAAATCTCGTTTTGGATGGGGTTTAACGGTTGCTATTGAACCTCCAGAATTAGAGACACGTGTTGCGATCCTTCAGCGTAAAGCTGATGAATCTAAAGTCCATTTACCAGATGAAGTGGCATTCTTTATCGCTAAAAGATTACGCTCTAATGTTCGCGAACTTGAAGGGGCATTAAACCGTGTGATTGCTAATGCTAACTTCACAGGGCGTCCAATTACCATCGACTTTGTTAAAGAAGCGCTTCGCGATTTATTAGCACTTCAAGCAAAATTAGTCACCATAGATAATATTCAAAAGACGGTTGCCGAGTATTACAAAATTAAAGTCTCTGATTTACTGTCTAAACGCCGTACGCGCTCTGTTGCTAGACCTCGCCAAATGGCGATGGCTTTATCTAAAGAGTTAACCAACCATAGCTTGCCTGAAATCGGAGAAGCCTTTGGTGGGCGCGACCATACAACCGTATTGCATGCGTGTCGTAAAATCGTTTCGTTACGCGAAGAAAACCATGATATTAAAGAAGATTACTCTAATTTAATTAGAACGCTTTCATCATAATAATTATAAAAACTGTCGATAGAATAACGCACAGGAAGCTGAATTTATGAAATTTACTATTTCTCGAGAACTGTTACTTAAACCATTAACACTAGTGTCTGGTGCTGTTGAAAGACGTCACACACTCGCTGTTTTATCTAATGTTTTAGTGGAAGTAAGTGATAACTTACTGAGAATGACAGGCACAGATTTAGAAGTCGAATTAGTTGGCTTATCTCCACTTGAAGGTGAGGTGATCGCTGGGCGAACAACAGTGCCTGCAAAGAAATTTTTAGATATTTGTAAAGGTTTACCTGATGGCGCTGTCATTTCTATTGAGGTCGATGGTGAGCGGATGGTTATTCGTTCAGGCCGTAGTCGCTTTGTATTAAGTATTTTATCAGCAGATGATTTTCCAAATATCGAAAATTGGCAAAGTGAAATTGAAGTTGTTCTGCCGCAACATCAATTGCGATCGGTCATCGAAAGTACCCAATTTTCAATGGCTAACCAAGATGTTCGTTATTATCTTAATGGCATGTTGTTTGAGACTGATAATGATCAACTGCGCACGGTCGCAACTGACGGTCATCGACTAGCAGTTAGCAGTCGACAAATTGACGCTAATTTACCAAGTAAACAAGTCATTGTTCCACGTAAAGGTGTTGTTGAATTACTGCGAATCATCGAAGCAAGTGATGAACCTGTAAATATTCAAATAGGCGAGAGTTTATTACGCGCATCAATCGACAATGCAATTTTTACGACGAAATTAGTGGATGGCCGTTTCCCTGATTATCAACGCGTATTACCTCGTGGTGGTGACAAAGTGATTGTTACTTCACGCATGGAACTCAAACAAGCTTTAGCACGTGCGTCTATTTTGTCGAATGAAAAATTCCGTGGTGTACGTTTTAATTTCGCGACTAATGAATTGAAGATTACGGCTAACAATCCAGAACAAGAAGAGTCACAAGAAATTGTTGATTTGAGTTATCAGTATGATGATTTAGAAATTGGCTTTAACGTGAGCTATGTTCTTGATGCCTTAAATGCACTTAAGAGCGATGAAATTCGCATGACCTTGGGTGATGCTAACTCAAGTGGTTTGATCGAAGCTGCCGACACCTCTGAGTCAATGTACGTAGTAATGCCAATGCGCCTTTAAGGTTTTATTTTGCAGCTGAGCATTATTGCTGCGTCGATAATGCTCATTGGCGGGAGCCAACTGCGCGTTATCTCCTTGCACTAAAGCTAATCTGCTTCAATAAACTCCTTAAAGTTTTAAATAGGAACGCTTTTGTTACTCAACCAACTTTCAATTTCTCAGCTGCGAAATCTAAAGGATGTGACTTTAGACTTTGGGCCATTGAATGTGATTTATGGTGATAATGGCAGTGGTAAAACAAGTGTTCTTGAGGCGGTTCATTATTTAGCATTAGGTCGCTCCTTTCGAACACATTTAGCGAGTAGGGTAATTAATCATGATTGTGATAATTTTTTGTTATTTGGTCGAGCAAATAAACACGCATTAGGTGTACAACGATTTAAAAATGGTGATGTCACCATTAAGATAGATGGTGAGAAAGCGAAGAAACTTACCGAATTATTAGATATTCTTCCACTTCAATTGATTACTCCCGAAAGCTTTGAATTATTAACAGGTGGCCCTAAAGTTCGTCGTCAATTTGTTGATTGGGGCGTGTTCCATTTAGACGAAAACTTCATGGCTATTTGGAATAAATGCAAGCGGTTACTCAAGCAACGCAACGCATTATTGAAACGAAAAGCACCTTATAAAGAAATCTCTTTTTGGGACATTGAATTGGTTGAATGCTCACTGGCGTTAAGTGAACTTAGAAACCAGTATATAAATTCGTTTAATCCCGTTTTGCAGGGTATAATAGAGCGTTTTTTGCCTGACACAGACGTTACAGTAAGTTATAGTCAGGGGTGGGATAAAAAAGCGGATTTAGCTCAATTGTTAGAGCGAAATTATTCACGCGAACTAGCCTTAGGTTACACACTTTCAGGACCTCACAAAGCAGATTTAAAATTGCGTTGTGGCGCTATTCCTGCGAGTGATGCATTATCGCGTGGACAGCTAAAATTATTAGTTTGTGCATTACGAATTGCACAAGGAGTTCACTTAAAACAACAAGTGGACAAGCAGACAATTTATTTGGTTGATGATTTATCGTCGGAGCTCGATAGTCAAAAACGGCAACTGTTGATTGACCAGTTGGTTGATACACAGGCGCAGTTATTTTTATCGGTTATTGATGCGTCTCAAATAAAACAACAAACCAGTAAATATCAAACCAAGATGTTCCACGTGGAACACGGTGTGATAAAACAGGACAACTTAGAACGAGAATAATATATGTCAGAAGAGAATAGTTACGATTCGTCGAGTATTAAGGTTCTTAAAGGACTTGATGCAGTACGTAAACGCCCTGGAATGTATATCGGTGATACCGATGACGGCACGGGTTTACATCACATGGTTTTCGAAGTCGTCGATAATTCTATCGATGAAGCGTTAGCAGGCCACTGTAGTGACATAACTATCACTATTCATGAAGATGGCTCTGTATCGGTAAGAGATGATGGTCGTGGTATTCCTGTAGATATTCATCCTGAAGAAGGTGTATCTGCCGCTGAAGTTATCATGACGGTATTACATGCCGGTGGTAAGTTCGATGATAACTCTTATAAAGTATCTGGTGGTTTGCATGGTGTTGGTGTTTCTGTTGTAAATGCACTGTCTGAAAAACTTGAAATCACTATTCATCGTCAAGGTCATATTTACAGCCAGTCATATGTACATGGTGAACCTGTAGAGCCACTTAAAGAAGTGGGCGATAGTGATAAAACTGGAACGCAAATGCGTTTTTGGCCAAGCAGTGAAACCTTTACTGATACCTTGTTCCATTACGACATTCTGGCTAAACGTGTTCGTGAATTATCATTTCTTAACTCGGGTGTTTCAATCACATTAGTCGATGAGCGTGGCGAAGGTAAGAGCCAGAATTATTGTTATGAAGGTGGTATTAAAGCCTTTGTTGACTATTTGAATCAAAACAAAGCGACCGTTCATAAAGACATTTTCTACTTTAGTGAAGAGCGTGAAGACGGTACCACGGTAGAAGTTGCTATGCAGTGGAACGATGGTTATCAAGAAAACATTTTATGTTTCACTAATAACATTCCTCAGCGCGATGGTGGTACTCACCTTGCTGGTTTCCGTGGTGCTTTAACGCGTACGTTAAATAACTATATGGAAAAAGAAGGTTTTAATAAGAAAACAAAAACGAGTGCGACTGGTGATGATGCTCGTGAAGGTTTAACCGCCGTAATTTCTGTAAAGGTTCCAGATCCAAAATTTAGTTCACAAACAAAAGATAAATTAGTATCGAGTGAAGTTAAAGCGGCTGTTGAACAAAGTATGGGCGCTAACCTTAATGACTTCTTACTTGAGAATCCTCAAGTGGCAAAAGATGTTGTTGGTAAGATTGTTGATGCAGCAAAAGCACGTGAAGCTGCCCGTAAAGCACGTGAAATGACTCGTCGTAAAGGCGCATTAGACTTAGGTGGTTTGCCTGGTAAATTAGCAGATTGTCAGGAAAAAGATCCAGCCCTTTCTGAACTATACATAGTGGAAGGGGACTCTGCTGGCGGTAGTGCCAAGCAGGGTCGTAATCGTAAAAACCAAGCTATCTTGCCGCTGAAAGGTAAAATCTTAAACGTTGAAAAAGCACGTTTTGATAAGATGTTATCTTCACAAGAGGTTGCGACGTTAATCACTGCATTAGGTTGTGGTATTGGCCGTGACGAATATTTCCCTGAGAAAATTCGTTACCACAAAATCATCATCATGACCGATGCCGACGTCGATGGTTCTCATATCCGTACGTTGTTATTAACCTTCTTCTATCGCCAAATGGCAGAGATGGTTGAAAACGGTTATATCTACATTGCACAGCCACCGTTATATAAAGTGAAAAAAGGTAAGCAAGAACGCTATATCAAAGATGATGACGTCTTAAATGAATACCTAACAACTATCGCTTTAGATGGTAGTTCATTACACGTCAATGCTGAAGCTCCTGGAGTCAATGGTGTTGCACTTGAAGCTCTGGTTAAAGAATATCGCGTTGTTGAAGCTGGTATCGCGCGTTTACAACTTCGTTACCCAACAGATATTCTAAATCAATTAATTTACACACCTAAATTAGCAATTGATTCTTTAACTGATCAAAGTGCAGTTAATAACTGGGTAACTAGTTTAGTTGAAGTCCTAAATGAAAAGGATGACAAGGGAACTATCTATACTGGTCAAGCAGTACAAGATGAAGAGTCTCAATTATTCCTACCGCAAATCATTGTAAGAATGCATGGTGTAGATACTCATTACACGTTAGATCAAGTGTACTTTGCATCGAGTGATTACGCTAAATTGGTGGCGTTAGGTGAGAACATTGGTGATTTACTTGAAGAGGGTGCATTCGTTAAACGTGGCGAACGTAAGAAGCCTGTAGAAACTTTCTTAGAAGCACTAGAGTGGTTGATGCATGAATCTAAGCGCGGTTTATATATTCAGCGCTATAAAGGACTGGGTGAGATGAACCCTGAGCAGCTTTGGGAAACGACTATGTGTCCTGAAAATCGTCGTATGTTACAAGTAACTATTGAAGATGCTATTGGTGCTGATCAGTTATTTACTACGCTGATGGGTGACCAGGTTGAGCCACGTCGTAACTTCATTGAAGATAACGCGCTTAAAGTTGTTAATCTAGACGTTTAGTGATTAATGCTAAATGATTAAAAGGAGCTATTACAGCTCCTTTTTTTTTGCCTATACTTAAGTCGTATTATATGTAATATAGATGCAATATCTAAAAGGAGAAAAATATGAGTTGGTTTACTGAGTTATTGGATCGAGGCGTAAAAGAAAAAGAGCCAGCGCCTATATCAAAGCCAGTGACCGAATCGGTGAAAAAGATTAAAGTTGATCTCATCAATTCAGAACATCTATTTTATGATTTATTATTTGGAGATACCGCAAAAACATCAAGTCGTAATGAAGTTGTTGAAAAGGCGATCATTGATAGGGTCTCTGAAGTATTAATTAATCCAAAAAATATACGCTTTCAGTCATTTCCTAAAGCCCTCAAGGATACGTTAGATAAAATAGACAGCGATGAAGATATTAAGAATATCCAAAAATCATTAGAACAAGATCCTATCTTAGCGTCTGATGTTGTTAGGTTAGCTAATTCTGGTGCATTTAGTAATTCGTCGAATCAGGTAACTAGCTTACAAGTAGCAATTGCTAGGGTCGGTTTTCATAGCTTAAAACAGCTAGTCACTGCCGCAGTGATGGAGCGGATGATGACAAAAGTAAGCCCACTTTATTTTAAGTTATTTGGTGAAAAAATCTGGCAACATTCATTATTAACCGCACGAATTTGTGAGCAAAAAGCTAAACAAGTCGGTTATGATCCTTATAGCGCATTTTTTATTGGTGTGATTCATGACGTAGGTAAAATCGCGATTTTCAGCGAGCTCGTAGATGCTGTGCAAAAATCAGAAGAGGATAGTGAGCCTGGCTCACTCTATTTTAGAAAGGTAATGACATCGCTTTCGAAACAGCTGACCTATAACATCGTACGCAGTTGGGAGTTACCGCAAGCCATTATTGAACCAATAAAACAACACATCGTTGTTGGAAAGGTACAATCTGATAATAAGCTTGTTGATATATTAGTAGAGTCAAAACTCATTAGTGAGCTTAATCTTCTTTATTTGGAAGACATGATTTCGTTGGATGAAGCGGCGTTAATTTTTGAAAAGCGCGGCTACGATGAATCAAACATTGAATTTTTGCAGCAAAGTAAAACACGTTAAACTTACAAAAAAAGCCCCATCAAAATGCATTGATGGGGCTCTCTTCATACTGTTTCTATACTAGCTTTGTAGTAATGAAATATCAGCTACATTTAGGAACTGATTTCTTAAGTTATTTAACAACGCTAAACGATTTAGTTTAGTCGCTGTGTCATCACACATAACCATTACATTATCAAAGAATGCATCTACAGGATCTTTAAGCTGTGCTAACTGTGTTAGTGCCGTGTTGTAATCGCTGCTAGCAAATACTGGCGCTAAATCTGTCGTTAATTTTTCAACAACATCTGCTAAGGCTTTTTCTGCATCTTCTACAAGTAAGGTTGAATCAACAGAGTCTGCAATCGCTTCATCTGTCTTAGCTAGGATATTACCAACCCGTTTATTAGCTGCTGAAAGCGTCTTAGAAGCTTCTAATGCTCTAAATGCCGTAACTGCTTCAATACGCTTGTTAAAGTCACTAGGACGCGTTGGACGACGTGCCATTACCGCTTTAACGATGTCAGTTGATACGTTTTGATCCTGATACCACGCATTAAAACGACCTAACATGAAATCTACAACGCTATCATTGATTCCGTCTTTGATTTTATCACCGTAAAGCGCTGCTGATGCCGCTACTAAATCAGATAAATCTAAGTCTAAATCTTTTTCTACTATAATACGCAGTGCACCAATTGCTGCACGGCGCAGTGCAAATGGATCTTTATCGCCTTTAGGGATTTGACCAATGCCAAATATACCGACTAATGTATCAAACTTGTCAGCCAGTGCAACAGCACAACTAACGAGTGAACCCGGTAGTTGATCGCCTGCGTAACGAGGCATATATTGCTCATTTAATGCAACGGCCACGTCTTCTGACTCACCGTCAAAACGTGCATAGTACATGCCCATAACACCTTGAACGTCAGGGAACTCTAGAACCATGTCAGTCATTAAATCTGTTTTACACAACATGCCAGCACGTTTAGAATCAGTAGTATTCGCACCAATTTTATCAGCGATAATCGCTGCTAAATCTGCAATACGTTGTGACTTTTCTTTCAATGTACCTAATTGCTTTTGGAATAAGATACTGTCCAAGCTATCGATGCGACTTTCTAAGGTCGACTTTTGATCTTGTGCATAGAAGAACTCTGCATCCGCTAAGCGAGGACGAACAACTTTTTCGTTTCCTTCGATAACTTGTACAGGATCTTTACTATCGATGTTTGATACAAAGATAAAACGCGCCATCAATTTACCGTCATTGTCTAATAACGGAAAATATTTTTGGTTGTCTTTCATTGTGTAGATAAGCGCTTCAGCAGGAACATCTAGGAACTTATCTTCAAAACTACCAACATAGGTAACTGGCCATTCAACGATTGAGCTTACTTCTTCCAGTAAATCATCATCGATGTCTGCTACACCATTTTCTTTAGTTGCTGCATCAATCACTTGCTGCTTAACGATGGCTTTACGCTCTTCGTAATCGGCAATAACGAAACCTTCTTCGCGTAGTAAAGATACATAGTTATCTGCGTGATCTAACACTAATTCTTTATCGCAATGGAAACGGTGACCACGAATAATTCTATCTGACTTACAGCCAAGTACCGTCGCTTCAATTAGCTCACTACCCAATAACACAGTTAATGTTTTTGTTGGGCGAATAAATTGCATTGAATTACTACCCCAACGCATTGGTTTAGCAATCGGTAATTTGGCTAAAGCCGTTTCAATCATTGTAGGTAATAATGCTTGAGTAGATTGACCTTTAACTTGAGCTTTAAATAGTAGCCATTCGCCCTTGTCTGTTTTCAGACGTTCTGCTTGTTCAACGGTAATGCCGTTAGAACGAGCCCAGCCTTGAGCAGCTTTCGTTGCGTTGCCATTAGCATCGAATGCCGATGAAACCGCTGGCCCACGTTTTTCAACAATTTTATCTGCCTGACCAGTGGCCAGTGCTTTTACTGATACCGCAAGGCGACGAGGAGACGCTAAAAAGTCAATGGCGTCATAAGCAATATCAGCTTTGTCTAATTGTGTTTTTATACCATCACGGAAAGCTTCAGCTAAGGTACGCAATGATTTTGGTGGTAACTCTTCGGTACCCAGTTCAATGATAAGATTTTCAACTGACATAATTATTTGACCTCATCGTTTTTACATAATGGGAAACCTAACGCTTCGCGTGATGCGTAGTATGTTTCGGCAACTGCTTTTGACAACGCTCTCACTCGAAGAATATATCGCTGACGCTCGGTCACTGAGATAGCATGACGAGCATCTAATAAGTTAAATACATGCGAGGCTTTCATTACTTGCTCATATGCAGGTAATGCTAAATCGGCTTCAATTAACTTTTGGCTGTCTTTTTCACATTGATCAAATTGAGTAAATAGGGCATCTACGTCAGCATGTTCAAAGTTATAAGTTGATTGCTCAACTTCATTTTGATGGAAAACATCACCGTAGGTTACGCGACCTAATGGACCATCTGTCCATACGAGATCATAGATGCTATCGACACCTTGAATATACATTGCAAGACGTTCTAAACCATAAGTAATTTCACCTGTTACTGGTGAACACTCTAATCCACCGACTTGTTGGAAATACGTAAACTGTGAAATTTCCATACCGTTAAGCCAGATTTCCCAACCTAAACCCCAAGCACCTAATGTTGGTGATTCCCAGTTATCTTCGACAAAGCGAACATCATGAACAAGCGGATCAATACCAAGTTCTGTTAATGATTCAAGATAAAGTTCTTGAATGTTATCTGGGTTTGGTTTTAATACTACTTGGAACTGATAGTAGTGCTGTAAGCGATTTGGATTTTCACCATAACGACCATCGGTTGGACGACGACATGGTTGAACATAAGCACTGCTCATTGGCTCAGGGCCTAATGAACGTAGGAACGTTTGTGGATGGAATGTGCCAGCGCCCACTTCCATATCTAGCGGCTGAACTATAACGCAGCCTTGACGTGACCAATAATCCTGTAGAGCGAGGATTAAACCTTGAAAAGTTTTTGTATCGTATTTAGGCATAATATTACTTATAACTCTTGCCGATGGTGGAAAAATGGAGTTGATTATATACCCAAATGCCACGGGAAAGCCAGTTCTGGAAGCTGTATTGAGAGCTAGTGCAAGCTAGGGTTTGGAACATTCGAATTTAGATTACAGATTATGTAATAGGCTCGTTTATATTTTTATAAGTCTCACCAATAAGTTGTCGACAATGCTGGCTCTAATAGCGTATTTTAAGGGGGAAAATCGGTATTGGATGGTGTATGACATTACAGAACAGAAGTATTTGCCCTTGGGTAACAGCAAGCGATAAAACTTATTTAGATTATCATGATCAAGAATGGGGCAAACCAGTTTTTGATAGTATCGAGTTATTTGAAAAGCTGTGCTTAGATGGTCAGCAAGCTGGGCTCTCTTGGATTACTATTCTCAAAAAGAAGCAGGGTTATCACGACGCTTTTTTCAAATTTGACCCTTACAAGATTATTACACTAACAGACATGGATGTGCTGGATTTATTGGAAAACCCAAATATTATTCGCAATAGGCTAAAGGTTAACTCGATTATTAAAAATGCCAAAGGTTATATAGCTATGGAAAAAGAAGGTATTAATTTTAGTGAGTTCTTATGGTCATTTGTTGATGGCGCTCCCATTCAAAATAATTATGTATTAAGTGAAGAAGTACCGACACAAAATCATCAATCACTGGCAATGTCTAAGGCACTTAAGAAAAGAGGGTTTACTTTTGTTGGGCCGACGATTTGTTATGCTTTTATGGAGGCCGTTGGAATGTTCAATAATCACTTATTAAGTTGTGACATTCATAAAGAGTGCTGTTGATTTCGTTAATGTTGAAATTTAATACTCCATACATTCATCCTGAATATTGTCGTTCATTGTCATCCATGGCATTACGGCATATATTCATCCTGAATATAAAAAGGCCAATGAAGTTTTGTTCATTGGCCTTTTTTCTAACGCTTAGTTGCTATTTTTCGAAGAAGAAAACTTCACGTTTTTTAGGATGATTACCAATTTCATTCATGGTGTTTGCGTCATACAACCGACCATTGAGCATGGTGTATTGTACTTTACGAGTGTCGCGAATGTCATTCAGTGGGTCGCCATCAATCACGATTAGATCTGCTAACTTACCTTTTTCGATAGAACCAATGGCGTGGTCTAGTCCTAGGTAATGAGCTGGATCTATAGTTGCTGTGCGCAGTGCTTCTAGTGGTGTCATTCCACCTTGAGCGAAGCTCCAAATTTCCCAATGAGCGCCTAGACCTTCACGTTGACCATGACCGCCAATGTTGGTTTTTACACCTAGATCTCGAAGTTCCTTAGCTACTTTCGCATTGCTGATGTGATTGTAGTGGTGATCTGGTGCCTTAGTACGGCGCATTGAACGTGGCTTAAACGCTTGTGCAGGTACAAAGGTATTTAGCTTTTTATCTGTCCAAACGTCAGTTTTTTCATACCAGTAGTTTTCGCCCCAGATACCGCCATAGCCGACAACTAAAGTCGGTGTATAGCCGACGTCAGTCTGGCTCCAAAACTGTTTGATATCAGCATAAACCTTCGCTGTGGGAATAGAGTGCTCAATACCAGTGTGGCCATCAGCAACCATTGATAGGTTATGTTGCAATAATGATCCACCTTCAGGAACAACCATCATTTCTAATTCACGGCCAGCCTGAACAACTTGTTGACGTTGATTACGACGAGGTTGGTTATAGCTTTTGACACTAAAAGCACCAACTTTCTTAAGACGTTGTAAGTGGAATTTTGCATCTTCTAAACTATCGACGTGTGAAGTATAGCCAGCACCATGTGCGCCGTACAAAATAGTACCGGTAGAATAAGTCCGTGGAGCGACAATATCACCAGCTTTTTGTAGTTCGCTCGCCGTGAAAATTTCAGTGGTATCGTTAGAAGGATCATGAATGGTTGTCACACCATAAGTTAACTCAGCGTAATTTGCCCAGTTTTGCTGCGGAATGATTTCATTAACACCTTGGCCACCATGGTGATGAACATCGACCAATCCAGGCATTATTGTTTTACCTGCAAGGTTTATCGTTTTATCAATGTCATTTAACGGAGCTTCATCTGCATTTCCTAGCCATGAAATCTTGTTGTCGGTAACGATAACAGTACCGTTTTCAATGACTTTATCACCGTTCATCGTGATAATTTTCGCGTTGGTTAATGCCAGTGTTCCACGTGGAACATCTACTTTTTTGGTGAAACTAATATCTAAACCATTTTCTACTTTTTCGAACGTATCTTCTTTATCATCAGATAAATCAAATAGCGTAGCCACATTAGCATGGTAAAGTTCAGGGCCTAATGACCAATAAATTGCCTTAGCATCTTTAGTCCAACTAATGTTTTCACCCGCTCTTTGTGAAATTTGTGTCACTGGCAAATTAGTTGCTGATGGTGCGATAGACAATGTATTACCGGTTAATGAAAACGGAGTAATAAATACTTTGAAGCGCTCTGTGAATGCCAATCTATCGCCATCTGGACTAATTCTAAACTCAGTGGCAAGTTTGCTTTCATAGTGCTTTCGTTCTTGCTCACCGTCTAAACGAATACTGTTGAAGCTTTGTTTCTCACCATAGCCCATAAAGAATAGGCGATCGTTATCACTACCAAATTGCGGTGTTGTGCCGTGGCTAGTAACTAACTTGGGTGTCCCGCCTTTTGTTGCTACTTGATAGATACCAGTGTTGAGCGACCATTTTTTTGGCAGTAAACCACCGGAACCAACTTTGCGAAATACAACTGTTTTACCGTTAGGAGAAAAAGTTGATTCTACGTATTTTCCAGGTTCTGTTGTAATAGTTTTACCTTTACCTGAGCGGCTTGATACTACGCGAACACTACCTTGCTTTTGATCGTCCCAAGTCGTGTAGACAATCTTTTTGCCGTCACGTGACCATTGTGGGAACAATTCAAAATTTGATTTGTCTCGAGTTAAACGTTTTGGTTTACCATTAGGTAGTTTTTTTACCCATAGTTTACCTAATGCTTCGTATACTACTTTATTGCCATTTGGTGATACCTGAGCATTACGTAGCATTTTTACTTTGAACTCATCTTGTTCAATAGGTTGCTTGAAGCGTAATGCATTTTGGACTTTTTTGGTTGTTTCAACTGAGAAAGCAATCGTTGAAACATCTTGGTCGTCAACATTTAGTTTGTTAATTTTACCGCCTGCCCAAAATACAATAGACTCGCCATCTGGCGTCCAGTCAATTGTTGGGTAAACACCGTGAATTGCCCAAGTTTCTTGCATATCACGGTCTAGGTCATTGTATATCTGAGTTGACTCACCAGACGCTAAATCATAAATATATAATGATGACTTAAAGTCATCACGAGCTATATAAGCTAATTTCTTACCATCTGGGCTTGGCGTCGGTCTGATCGCTCCACCCATACCACTGATAATAGTTTTAATCTCACCTGACTCACGGTCAAGGCGTTTAATTTTGTAAATACCTTTGACTGAATCTTTACTGTAATGGAACGTCTTGCCAGGAGTAGCATCATGGCTAAAGTAAACGTATTTTCCATCAGGTGAAAATGCTGGTTCGCCTAAGTCTTTCTGGTCATTTGCGCGCGTTGTTAGTTTTACACCGCTACCGCCAGTTTTGTGATACATCCAAACTTCACCTGCGCCCAAAGAACGTGATGAGGTAAAGTGTTTTCGAGCAACTAGATAATCACCATCGGGACTCCATGCAGGGCTGTTTAACAAGCGAAATGTTTCTTTGGTAACGGCACGTGGGTTACTACCATCGCTGTTCATTATCCAGATATTATCGCCACCACCCTGATCTGAAGTAAACGCGATATGTTTTCCATCGGGGCTAAAAGTAGGTTGCATGTGCCAAGCAATTCCTTTGATGAGTGGAGTAGCAGCTCCGCCATCGATTGGCATACTGTAGATATCACCCAGGAGATCAAACACAATTGTTTTACCGTCAGGGCTGACGTCGACATTCATCCAAGTACCTTCAGATACTTTGATGGAGATATCTTTGAAATCTCCTTGTGGGGCGTTTACGTCCCATTTTTTCTCTGATTTTTTACTTTCGTCGCTAGCCAATATTGGCTGAGATAACGCAGCCATCGATAATGCGATAGCAAGTGGTTTTAAAGGGAAGGTCATAGCTTGTCCTTGTTATTATTATTGCATGCATAATAACGTTAATCAGCGGGCTAATTAAACAAGAAAAGTGTAAATACTCGTTAACCTTTTTTGATGAGGTATTGGAAAGGGCTTTGGGCAACTTGCTGGGATAGTAATTCATGATCCATGAAACGGCAAAAACTTGGGATATCTCGTGTTGTTGACGGATCATCTGCCACAACGAGTAATGTTTCACCGGTGGCCAATTCACGCATTTTTTTTCGAACCATCATCACAGGCTCTGGACAGCGAAGGGTGATAGCATCCAGTTGATAATTAGCAGCAGAAAAATCCATAGTGGTAGTCTCGTAAATTAGATAACGGGATTTTAGCGGCAGTTACGCGTGTTGCCAATGGACAAAGTCTAAAAATGTAATTTCATCGACAAAAAAGCCAGCTCAAGGCTGGCTTTATCAAATCACAAGGAAACGACTAAGGGCGTTCAAATACCGTAGCAATACCTTGACCCAAACCAATACACATAGTTGCTAGACCTAACTTGGCATCTTTGTCTTCCATGATATTGATCAGTGACGTAGAAATACGCGAACCTGAACAACCTAGCGGATGGCCTAATGCGATTGCACCGCCATTTAGATTTACTCGGTCATCAAAATTGTCCATTAAGCCAAGATCTTTTGCGCAAGGGAGAGACTGTGCAGCAAAAGCTTCATTTAATTCAACAATATCAATGTCATCCATAGTCACGCCTGCTCGGGCTAATGCTTTTTGTGTTGCAGGTACAGGACCGTAACCCATAATTGATGGATCACAACCAGCAATAGCCATTGAACGTACTTTTGCACGTGGTGTTAAACCAAGTTCAGCCGCTTTATCAGCTGACATCAATAACATTGCTGAAGCGCCATCAGATAGCGCAGATGATGTGCCAGCAGTCACCGTTCCGTTTGCAGGATCAAATGCTGGACGTAATGTACTTAGTGTCTCTACAGTTGTTTCCGGGCGAATAACTTCATCATTTTCAACTAAAATCATCTTGCCATCAGCATCGTGACCGTGAATAGGCAGAATTTCAGATTTGAAACGACCCTCAACAGTGGCTTCGTGGGCAAGACGGTGAGAACGCGCGCCAAATTCATCTTGTTGCTCACGAGATATGCCGTGCATTTTACCTAGCATCTCTGCTGTTAAGCCCATCATACCAGCGGCAGAAGCTATTTTCTTAGCCATGGCAGGGTGGAAGTCTACGCCGTGATTCATTGGGACATGACCCATGTGCTCAACACCACCAACGATAAATACATCGCCATCACCAACTTGAATCGCACGTGTTGCATCGTGAATAGCTTGCATTGATGAACCACATAAACGGTTTACGGTGCTACCACCGATAGATTTTGGTAAGCCGGCTAAAATGGCGGCATTACGTGCAATGTTAAAGCCTTGTTCTAATGTTTGTTGAACACAGCCCCAAATTACATCTTCAATGTCTTCAGGATTAACACTAGGGTTACGCTCCATTAGACCTTTCATTAAATGTGCTGATAATTCTTCGGCACGGATGTTGCGAAATACACCGTTTTTTGAACGACCCATTGGGGTACGAATACAATCGATAACGACAACTTCTTTCATAATTTTTATCTCCAAATCTTCGTCGGCACTTGGTTAATACCAAGTGCTCTGAGTAAGCCTAAGCGTTGTAATAAGTCGTACCAGCAGCGGCTTTCTCACGCATGCCATCGGTAACTTTGTACATTTCACCTAGGTGAGCATAGCTGTCTGCTAACTCAACGAATGCTGCAACACCCATAGTGTCAACGTATTGGAATACACCACCTCTAAACGGAGGGAAACCAAGACCAAATACAAGACCCATATCTGCTTCATTTGGCGTTGCAATGATACCTTCTTCTAAACAGCGTACTGTTTCGATAACCATAGGGATCATGGTGCGAGCGATAATTTCATCGCTGCTAAATTCTTTCGTACCAGCACTTACTGATGCAATAAGCTCTAATGCTTCAGGAGCGACTTCTTTCTTTGGTTTGCCACGGCGATCTACGCTGTGATTGTAAAAACCTTTACCGTTTTTCTGACCAAAGCGTTCTGCTTCAAACATCGCGTCAATTGAATCACGCTCTGTCTTAGCCATACGTGTTGGGAAACCTTGTGCCATCACATCTTGTGCGTGATGAGCCGTATCCATACCTACAACGTCCAGTAAATATGCAGGGCCCATCGGCCAACCAAATTCTTTTTCCATCACTTTATCAACTTGAGCGAAATCTGCGCCGTCGTTAATTAGCTTAGAGAAACCACCGAAGTAAGGGAATAGAACACGATTTACAAAGAAGCCAGGACAGTCGTTAACAACGATAGGCGATTTACCCATTTTTGCAGCATAAGCAACAACAGTTGCAATCGTTTCGTCAGACGTGTTTTCACCACGAATGATTTCAACTAACGGCATGCGATGAACTGGATTAAAGAAGTGCATACCACAGAATTTTTCTGGGCGTTTTACGCTTTTTGCTAATTCGTTAATTGAGATAGTTGACGTATTTGATGTCACAATGGCGTCTTCGCTAACGTGACCTTCAACTTCTGCTAATACCATTGCTTTTACTTTTGGATTTTCAACAACAGCTTCAACAACAATATCTACGTCTTTTACAGATTCGTAGTTAAGAGATGGGGTAATGTTGTTTAACACCTTCGCCATCTTCTTGCCGTCAATACGACCACGTTTAAGTTGTTTGTTCAAAATACCTGATGCTTCATTTAGCCCAAGATCTAATGCAGATTGTGCAATGTCTTTCATAACAATCGGTGTGCCTTTGCTTGCCGACTGATAAGCAATACCACCGCCCATAATACCCGCGCCAAGTACGGCTGCAGAATCAACTTTTTGAGCTTGTTTAGCAGCCGCTTTAGCATTGCTTTTAATAAGCTGATCATTAAGGAAAATGTTAACTAAAGAATGAGCAACGTCAGTTTTTGCAAGCTTAACAAAACCTTTGTTTTCAACAACAAGTGCGTCATCAAGAGTCATTGAAGCACTTTTCTCAATGGCTTTTAATGCCGTCATTGGTGCAGGGTAGTGTTTACCTGCTTTCGCTGCAATCATGCCTTTTGCTGTGCCAAATGACATCATGCTTTCAATTGGAGATAGTGTAAGAGGGCTCTTTTTCTCTTCACGACGTGCTTGCCAATCAAATTTGCCAGCAATGGCATCGTCTAGCATCTCTAGCGCTGCTTCACGTAATTTTTCTGGTGCAACTACGGCGTCTACTGCGCCCATTTTTAATGCTTTATCTGCTTTATTATTACCGCCACCGGTAATCCACAGTAATGCGTTATCACAACCAATAAGACGAGGTAGGCGAACCGTGCCACCCCAGCCTGGCATAATACCTAACTTAGTTTCTGGTAAACCAACTACTGCTGTTGTGTCTGCAACACGGTAATCAGCAAGTAAAATTGCTTCACAACCACCGCCTAATGCAAAACCGTTTACCGCTGCGATTGTTGGGCAAGGTAAATCTTCAAATGCGTTAAATGTGACGTTAACTTGTGCTAGCCATTCTGATAGTTGTTCTTGTGGCGCATTGAAGTGTGTCGTGAACTCGGTGATATCAGCGCCGACGATAAAGGCTGATTTTCCACTAGTCATTACAACACCTTTAAGATCGGTTTGTGCTTGTAATGCTTTTACTGCTTCTTCGAATGACGCAAGTGTGTTTTGGTCAAATTTATTAACAGAACCGTCTTTAGCGTCAAACTTTAACTCTGCAATGCCATCTTTGATGTAACTTACAGAGAGAGTACTAGATTCATAGATCATGTTTTAATTCCCTCATCGAACTTTATGATTGAACTGGTTTACTTCAATTCATTCAGCTAATTTTTATGGATAGTTGTTTATAGCGACAGCCAAGTTTCGCTTGAGTCGGCGTAAATATCAACCATTAATTCAAACAAATGTTTAAACTGAGTGTTTTTATTAAAATGTTTTGAGTTTATGTTGTTATTTATCAGGTATTTACGTGTTGAGTGTTTACCGATCTATTTAGTCTATTGTAGAACGGTTAAGATGACATTTTGATGACTTATTACGAAGAGAGCATTAATCATGAGAGGTTGCTATAATGCGGAAAACTTTTGCTTTGAGATGAATTTATGGAACAACTACAAACGCTATTTTCTCAACATATAGATGAGCTTAATGCGCGCGCTAAAACGATAATGGTGCGTGAAAACATTAGCACATTGGTTATTCATTCGGGGCAACCTCATCGCCAATTTTTAGACGACATGGACTATCCATTTAAGGTTAATCCTCATTTTAAAGCGTGGGTACCAGTAACCGATAACCCAAACTGCTGGGTAATTGTTGATGGTGTTTCAAAACCAACACTGGTGTTCTATCGTCCTGTCGATTTCTGGCATAAGGTACCTGATGAGCCAAATGACTTTTGGACTGATGCATTCAATGTTGTGTTAATCCAAAAAGCAGATCATATAGCTGAGCATTTACCACAAGATGTAAGCCGTGCTGCTTATATTGGTGAACATATTGATGTTGCGGATGTATTAAACATTGGTTTGCGTAATCCAGAAGAGTTGTTGTCTTATTTTCATTATCACCGCGCATATAAGACAGATTACGAAATGGTTTGTTTGCGTGAAGCAAATCGTTTGGCAGTAAAAGGACATCAAGCCGCTAAAGCTGCCTTTATGGCTAAGAAGTCTGAATATGATATTCAGATGGATTATTTACAAGCCATAAAGCACACCGAAAATGAAGTGCCTTACGGAAACATCGTCGCATTAAATGAAAATGCCGCTATTTTGCACTACACCATGTTAGAGCAAGAAGCACCAACAACGTTTGAATCGTTTTTGATTGACGCTGGAGCTAATTACAATGGTTACGCGTCGGATATCACTCGTACTTATGCTTATGAAGATAATGAATTTAATACACTTATAAAAGCATTAGACAAAAAGCAGCTTGAGTTAATAAGCACCATTAAAGCAGGTGTTAGCTATGTTGATTTACATCTAGCAATGCATGAAATGATAGCTCAGTTATTAAATGAGTTTGAAATTGTTGACCTTGATGCACAAACTATTGTTGAAAAAGGTATTACCAATACTTTCTTCCCACACGGTTTGGGCCATTTCTTGGGATTACAGGTTCACGATATGGGGGGCTTCATGTCAGATGAAACAGGAACTCATGTTGCTGCGCCTGATAGTCATCCATTCCTACGTTGCACGCGCGTCATTGAACCTCGTCAAGTGATGACGATTGAACCTGGGCTATATTTCATCGATAGTTTACTTGATGAGCTAAGAGCTACGGCTAATGGCGATTTTATTAACTGGGCTAAAGTTGATGAGTTTAAACCTTTTGGTGGAATTCGAATCGAAGACAACATCATTATTCATCAAGGTCATGTTGAAAACATGACTCGTGATTTTGGCCTTGAATAAGTATTAATGAATACTCAACCCTATCGTGTATTGTCTGCACCGCTGATGGTGCAGACAGAAGTTAAACGCAGTAAATTTTTAGCATACGTTGCACCTACCCAAGGTATTGAAGCTGCCAAAGCATTTATCCAACAAATTAAACTAAAGCACCCAGACGCTAGCCATAATTGCTCGGCGTTTATTGCTGGACGGCCAGAAAACTCTGTTGATATTGGCTATTCAGATGATGGTGAGCCATCGGGTTGTGCAGGACGCCCAATGCTTAACGTACTGCAAGGAAGCGGCGTTGGCGAAATTACAGTTGTAGTGACTCGCTATTTTGGCGGTACTAAATTAGGTACGGGTGGCATGGCACGCGCTTATGGTGCAGCAGTGAGCGCAGTGTTAGCTGAAATTGAAACCAAAGAGAAAAGTGTTTCGTGTGAATTAGCTTTTAGTTGCGATTATCAATGGACAACACAAGTTGAAATGTTAGTTAATCAATTCGACGTATCCATTGTTAGTGCTAACTATCATGAAGGCATCGACTATATAATTGAAATTGATGTGAGACAGCGAGAAGAGTTTGCTGCGTTGATGCATCAAAGAACCAATGGGCAAATCGCTATTGATCTAACCTAGGCCTATTCGGTGATAAAACCCGCAAATTTTAGTAGTTAACTAGCCATAGCCTAGCATTTTGATTAGAATGCAGTTTCCTCAAATTTTATCTAACAGTCTTATGGAATTACATCTTGTTATTTTGGCAGCGGGCAAAGGGACCCGAATGCGTTCAGCGTTGCCAAAAGTGCTTCACAAAATCGCCGCAAAATCGATGGTAGAACATGTTATCGATGCTGCAACTCAACTCCCTCATATCGCGTCAACTCAGCTTGTTTATGGGCATGGTGGTGATTTAATGCAACAAGCATTAGTACATCGAGATGTTAACTGGGCATTGCAGGCCGAGCAATTAGGAACTGGCCATGCGGTAGCACAGGCGATGCCGAACTTACCAGATAGCGGTAAAGTACTCATTTTATATGGTGATGTACCATTAATTTCTACTGAAACGCTAGCACGATTAGTCGATGTTCAACCAAGTGGCGGCATTGGGTTATTAACTGTTGTGTTAGATAACCCGACTGGATACGGACGAATTGTCCGCACTGATGGTCAAGTTGTTGGTATTGTTGAGCAGAAAGATGCGAATACGCAGCAGTTAGCCATTACTGAAGTGAATACTGGTATTTTAGTGGCTGATGCTATTGATTTAAAACGTTGGTTAGCAAACCTAAGTAACGATAATGCTCAACAAGAGTATTACCTGACCGATATTATCGCAATGGCTCATCAAGAAGGCCGTGCTGTTATTGCTGCACACCCTGACTCTGCGGTCGAAGTTGAAGGCGTTAATAATAAGCTGCAGTTGGCGCAACTTGAGCGAGCTTATCAATTACAACAAGCGCATCAGCTGATGGTTGATGGTGCGACACTTCATGACCCCGCTCGTTTAGATATTCGCGGTTCAATCGACATCGGTCAAGATGTTGAAATTGACGTTAATGTTATTATTGAAGGTAAGGTTGTCTTGGGCAATAACGTTAAAATTGGTGCGAACTGTATTCTAACTAATTGTACTGTTGCAGATAATAGCGAAATTAAACCTAATTCAATGGTTGAGTCATCAACCGTTGGTGCAAATTGTTCAGTTGGTCCTTTCGCACGGTTAAGGCCTGCTTCAGTAATGTTAGATCATTCTCACGTCGGTAATTTTGTTGAAATGAAAAAAGTCGAGTTAGGTGAAGGCTCTAAAGCTGGGCACTTAGCGTATCTTGGCGATTCTATTATTGGACGTGATGTGAATATTGGCGCAGGTACTATCACTTGTAATTATGATGGCGCTAATAAGCATCTGACAGAAATTGGCGACAATGCATTTATTGGCTCTGATAGCCAATTGGTTGCCCCTGTTAAAATTGGCGCCGGTGCAACAATTGCCGCTGGCGCAACGATAACTAAAGAAGTTGGTGCTAACGAGTTAGTCTTAACTCGCGTAAAACAGCGTCACATTGAAAACTGGGCTCGCCCACAAAAGAATAAGTAACAAGGAATAATAAAATATGTGCGGAATAGTTGGCGGTGTTGCACAGCGTGATGTAAGTGACATTTTAATTGAAGGCCTAAAGCGCCTCGAATACCGTGGGTATGATTCAGCGGGTTTAGCTGTGATTAAAGAAGCTGGAAGCTTTGAACGTGTACGTAGTGTTGGTAAAGTTAAAAACTTACAAGATAAAGCGACTCAATTTGATGTATCTGGTGGTACAGGTATTGCTCACACTCGTTGGGCTACACATGGTGGCGTAACTGAAGCTAATGCTCATCCACATGTTTCTAATAATGATATTGTTGTTGTCCACAACGGTATTATCGAAAATCATAATGAATTACGTCAAACGTTAAAAGCTAAAGGTTATGTTTTTTCGTCAGATACTGATACTGAAGTGCTTACTCACCTCATTGCAGATAACTTTAAATCAACGTCGTCGTTATTAGAAGCCGTTCAAAAAACGACGAAGATGGTACGCGGCGCATACGGCATGGTTATCATGGCGGTTAATGATCCGGACCAAGTTGTTGTTGCTCGTTCAGGTAGCCCGTTAGTGATTGGTGTTGGCCTTGGTGAAAACTTTATTGCTTCAGATCTTCGTGCTCTGTTGCCAGTGACTCATACTTTTATGTACTTAGAAGAAGGTGATGTTGCTAAAGTTACTCGTCAATCTGTTGAAGTCTATGACAGTGAAGGTAATGCAGTTGAGCGAGAAGCTAAAGAAACTGACATTACTGCAGAGTCTGATGGTAAGGGTGAATATCGCCACTACATGATGAAAGAGATTCATGAGCAGCCATTAGCTGTTCGCAATACACTGGCTGATCGCTTAGTTGATGGTGTTGTTGTTGAAGACGTGTTTGGTGCTGGCTCTTCAACAGTGTTTGAAAAAGTTGAACACATTCAAATTATCGCATGTGGTACAAGTTACCATGCTGCTATGGTTGCAAAATATTGGTTAGAAAGTCTTGCCAATATCTCATGTAATGTCGAAATAGCCTCTGAGTTTAGATACCGTAAATCATTTGTTCATCCAAACAGTCTATTAGTGACTATTTCACAATCTGGTGAAACAGCGGATACATTAGCAGCATTACGATTGGCTCAAGAAATTGGTTACATGTCATCATTGGTTCTATGTAATGTTGATGGTTCATCATTAGTGCGCGAATCAGAACTTGCCTTTATGACAAAAGCTGGTGCTGAAATTGGCGTTGCTTCGACCAAAGCATTTACAACGCAGCTTGTTGGCTTGTTGATGATGGTTTTAGCCATTGGTCAAAAGCGCGGCATGCCACAAGATACGCAGCAAGCTATTTCAAGTGCATTGAATTCATTACCCGCGAAATTGGAAGAAAGCTTATCGTTAAATGATGCGATTGAAGCATTGGCACCTGAGTTTGCTGACAAGCATCATTCGCTATTCTTAGGGCGCGGTGATCAATACCCGATTGCAATGGAAGGCGCATTAAAGCTGAAAGAGATTTCTTATATTCATGCGGAGGCTTATGCCGCTGGTGAACTAAAGCATGGCCCTTTAGCGCTTATAGATGCAGAAATTCCAATTATTGTGGTTGCACCAAACAACGAGTTATTAGAAAAGCTACATTCGAATATTGAAGAAGTTCGTGCTCGCGGAGGGATATTATATGTATTCGCCGATGCTAATAGTAATTTTGAAAGTGATGAAACAATGCGTGTTATAGATGTGCCAGCAGTCGATGAGATTGTCGCGCCAATTCTTTATACCATTCCACTACAATTACTATCTTACTATGTTGCTATTATTAAAGGGACTGACGTTGATCAGCCTAGAAACTTAGCAAAATCAGTAACGGTAGAGTAATTGATACATTTGCCAGCTACTTCTTAAGTAGTTGGCAAATGCTTTTCTAGCACACCACACGTCTTTTTAATCGCATAACTCGTCAATGCCGTATGTGACAATTCAATACCATGACAATATTGATCAAAGAAACTTTGTGCTTTCTTAAAGCTTGTTAGATTCTGTTTAATAAATTTCATTTCATGAAGTGCTAGTGAACCTTCTAAATATTCTAAATCCTTGATTAAAGCTGGCAGCTCACTAACTCCAGCAGTTCGTTTTGCTTCCGTTTTCACCGAACCCACAATCTTATCCATATAGGGTTTTAATGTTGGGTGGTCTCTAAACTCGACCGCGAGTAAAATAATAATAATTATAAATATAAACTTTTTCATGTGGCTAACTTTCAATCTGCGTAAATAGGCTGCCATAATGAAAATTAAATAGCAGTCTCTTAATCATAGTCAAAATAATTATAATTACTTTAAATATAATAAATACCTTGTGAGCAAGTAAAGGAAATTCAATGAACGATAATATAGACGTTAAGATCATTGACACTTCGAAACACGATGATATTAAACATCGTACGAAAGTCAAAGATACCGAATACAAAGAAGGTAAAATATACATAAGGTCAATCAATGGTGTTTTTACCGCAATACGGCAGAAATTGAATTGGATCTTAATGCTTGGTTTTTTCCTGTTGCCTTGGATTCCTTATGGAGACAGGCAAGCTGTCATATTTGATCTTGCTGAACAAAAATTTCACATATTTGGTTTGATTATTTGGCCACAGGATCTTGTGTTATTGGCTGCACTGCTCATGATTTCGGCCTATGGTCTTTTTCTGGTAACTACGTTTATTGGCAGAGTATGGTGTGGGTTTACCTGTCCGCAAACCATATGGACCTTTATATTTGTCTGGGTAGAAGAGAAAGTTGAAGGAAAGTTTAACAAACGGAAGAAACTTGACCAACAACCTAATACTTGGACGAAAATTTGGAAAAAAGGACTTAAACATAGTATTTGGCTGGTCATTTCTTTAATTACCTCTTTAACATTTTTGGCATTCTTTGTTCCTGTTAAAGAACTCTATATTGACTTCTTTACACTTAATGCCAGTGGCTTAATATATTTCTGGACTCTGTTTTTTACATTTTGTACCTACGGCAATGCTGGTTGGATGCGCGAAATAATGTGCCTGCACATGTGTCCCTATGCACGGTTTCAGTCCGCAATGTTTGATAAAGACACCTTTAGCGTTGCCTATAATGCACAGCGCGGGGAAAGTCGAGGACCACGTTCTCGTAAGAAAGATCCAAAAGAACTCGGATTAGGAGACTGCATTGACTGTAATCTGTGTGTTCAAGTCTGTCCAACGGGTATAGATATCCGAGATGGTCTTCAATACGAATGCATAAATTGTGGAGCCTGTATTGATGCATGTGATGATGTCATGGAAAAAATGGGTTATGAGAAAAAACTAATTAGCTATACCACTGAAAACCAATTAGAAGGTAAGAAAACTCACATTATCAGAGGTAAGTTGGTTGGCTATGGTTCTGTCCTGGCAATCATGTCAATTGTCTTTGTATACTTCCTCATGGCAATTGAACCGTTGAAGCTCGACATTATTCGAGATCGTAATCAGTTATATAGAATCAGTAGCGAAGGCCTCATTGAAAATGTCTACACGCTTAAAGTTCTTAATAAGACCGAAGAAGACCTCAACTATAAATTAAGTTTCTCAGGATTGGACGAATTTGAATGGCTAGGTGTGAACGAAATTTTTGTTAAAGCAGGAGAAGTATATACACTGCCAATGAGTATTTCTGCAGATCCATATAACTTAAAGAAGAAGCTCGTTAACGTAACCTTCACTGTTGAAGCATCATTAGACAACGGCGAAAAGGTTATTGTAAAAGAAGACACTAAATTCTTTAATGAGATTTAGTTTAAATCGACCTTAAAACATTCTAATTGATTCTTAAAAAAACAATTGGAATGTTTTTTGAACGGTTAAACAAAGTTTTTATTAAATCGTCATAAAAGCACTTGCAAGCAAGCAACAAATCCCTATAATGCGCAACCACTGAGACGGAGCAACGAACAATAAATTGCTTACTTCGAAGTTTTATTAAGATTGACTAAATTAGTTATTGACTTAATAAAAAGGCAGTGTAATATACGCAGCCCTAACGCAACGAGCTACACGGTTTGAAGCGTAACTCCTTACTACTTTAAGTAAGTCGAGTTGAAACGTTCTTTAACAATAAGTATTCAAATAAACTGTG
>OJBM01000126.1_pt1 | contig 38353 bp, 24 predicted proteins | sample 1591061 | NCBI WGS metagenome assembly OJBM01 (sample SAMN05416872, study PRJEB24817) | seawater metagenome | isolation source: Sea water | place: Canada:Atlantic | collected 2013-11
CATACGAGATCATGCCTAGTCTCGTGGGCTCGGAGATGTGTATAAGAGACAGAGCATAGCCAAACTGGCCAGCTTAAAGCCCGGTCATGTCATGCTGCCAAAAGCTGGCGAACGTATGACGCTCAACAAGTCAAAAATTTACTTTGTGGATGTGCCAGGGGCCAAACAATCCTTTATCCGTATTGGTAGTCGTGCGATGACAGCTAACTCGAGTGACTATTACCCAAGTGTCGCGGTTAACCACAACCTAGGAGGCAGCTTCTCTGGTCAACTATTCCAAATTCTGCGCTTGGAGAAAGGCTATACCTACGGAGCTTATTCAGGTTTTAGCCGCAGTAACCAAGGCGGCGCTTTTACTGCGCGCTCAAGTGTTCGTTCAAATGTCACGCTAGAGTCATTAGAAACTTTTAAAGAAATTTTTAATGACTACGAAAATAATTTCGACCAAGCCGCGTTAGATAGCGCAAAATCGATACTTGCTAAGCAAGACGCCCGTGCCTTTGAAACACCTAATAGCTTAATGGGGGTATTGCAAAATATTAATACTTACGATCTACCAAATGACTATGTCGCAGATCAACAACAAGCATTAGCTAATATGTCGTTAACCCAGGCTAAATCAGTAATGAAGAAGTATATGGACAGTAACAAGATGATTTATCTAGTGGTTGGTGATGCAAAAACCCAATTGCCTCGCTTAAAATCACTAGGTATGGGTAAAGTGACATTACTTGATAAGAACGGAAATCGAGTAAAATAAGAGTAAAGTACCGAAATACAATATAAACCACCCGTAAGTGGGTGGTTTTTAATTCAAAATTGAGAATAAAATGAGGGATGAAACTCGCTATAAGACGTTAATCAATATGATAAAAATAAAAATTTTCTTTTAGTGCAAATCAATCTTCTATTGATTAATAATCGCTCAAATCAAGCTATATTACACTTTTCATAAAATTCGATAGAAAACACCTGCGCCAAAACAATTCTAAAGTACTAGAGCTCACTAATTTACCCTCCTTTAACTCCTTGTAAGCTATAAATTAAACATTCTATACTGGATATTAATTATTTTCAGCAAGTGTAGGGTTCCCATTGAAGGGGATAAAAATGCTTGTTAAGAGCTAATCATCACAAAGGATTTGAATATGTACTCATTGAACTTAGACAACAATGCTGAAGTAATTGCATTATCTGGTGTTGTTAATATTTCTTCTGATAACCAACTCTTCGCTGTAGAAATTGGTACTAAGCTTCTCGCTACTGATACATTACTTATTGAGAACGATGCTAGTGTCACCGTTCAATATGCTGATGGTTCAGTTCTCACTTATGACCAAACCGCACCATCTGTTGTTGAAGAGTTACCAGATGAAATTGACGAAGAAACGCTTGCAGAAGAAAGCGTTTCAATTCAGGATGAGATTACCGCTATTCAAGATGCTATCGCATCAGGAGATAACGATCTAGATCTCCCAGCCACAGCCTCTGGTGGCAATACTAGTCAAGGTGGAATTTCTTTTGTAACCGTCGAACGGGATGGCAATGACGTTATTATTGGGTCAGACTTTTCAGCCCAAGGTCTAAATTCCCCGACAGCTAACAGCGTCTTAACGCCAATAATTCAGTCTACGAATATAGAACCGTTTATTCCAGAACTCGAATTATCACTTTCTTCATCAATTAACCATCAAGGCAGATTAGTCTCAATTAGTGGCCAAATTGATAATGCAGGTCAAAATGCTGTTGTAACACTTACGATCACTGATACGAATGGCACGACTGTAATAATTAATAATGTCCCCGTCGCCGAAGATGGTTCATACCTAATTAACAATGTAGACATCAGTTCACTCGCTGAAGGCGCACTAAACGTTAACGTTACTGTCACAGATACCAATTCACAAACCATCGAATCTAACTCAAGCTTTACCTATGATGCAACCGCGCCAAACTCTCCACAATTTTCTATTACTGCTGGTGATGACAGCGTGATTAATGCGGCTGAAAAATCGCAAGGTATCAATATTGTTGTAGACATAGATCCCACAGATGTTGTGGTTGGCGACACTATTTCAATCTCTTATGGAACGAGCCCAAACCTTACGGTGCAGAGCGTTGTTATAACGCAAGAAATGCTGGATACCGCGCCTCCTCAAGCTACATTTAGTGTTCCTGATGAACTAATTATTCATGGGCAAGTATTGCAAGGTTCTGTCACAATATCAGACCAATTTGGCAATATATCGACGCCACAAAATTTTTCTCAAAATGTAGATACCTTAGCACCGGGTGCTACTGGCCCACAAACAGTGCCGGTTATTAATATTCCCGAGGCGTTAGACGGAATTTCAGCAGAAGATGCAAAAGACGGCATCCAAATTGAAGTTACTCCAACTTCTGACAGTGTGCCAGGTGACCGAATTGAAGTCACTGTAAAATCAGATATCGATGATTCAACTATCTTAGAGATCCTTGTAATTCCAGCGAATTGGGATGGTATCTCGCCTATAATTGTAACAATTCCAACCAGTAAACTACCTGACAACGGAACTCATAAAGTAACTGCCGTCATCAAAGATGGAAGCAACAACGCTAGCGGAAGTAGCGAAGAATTCTCAATCGATGTCAATACAGATAGTGTTCGACCAACTGTTTACATTGCTGAAGCAAAGGATGGTATTAATAAAACCGAAATTTCAGACGGAATTCAAATTGAGATAAATCCGCCAACTGATGCTATTGCTGGACATCGTATTGTGGTGACTATTAGCCCTGGAAATGGTACGGGTACGATTGAGCAAGCACTTGAGATCCCGCAGGATTGGGATGGTAAATCACCACTTCAAATTATTATTCCGTCGAATAATTTACCGACTGACGGTCAACAAACGGTTTCTGTAAAAGTTGTAGATAGTGACGATAATACAATTGGTGAAACGAGTGTCGATGAAGTAATTTTAATTGATACTGTAGCACCAGGAGAAGGCACGGTTCGCCCTGCTCCAACGTTTAATATTCCAGAAGCAGAGGACGGCAATGTTTCCGCAGAAGATGTTAAAGATGGCATTCAAGTAACACTTACCCCTCCATTGGAAACAAATATCGATGATGTAATTATTTTCAATCTTACTCCAGCGGATGGCTCGCCGATAGTAACGATAGAAATTGATATTCCTGACGATTGGGATGGTGCATCACCAATTGCGGTGACTATTCCTGCTAATTCACTGCCTAACGATGGCAGTTATTCGGTAACAACTGCGGTAAAAGATCCTAGTGGTAACGTAAGCCAAGTCAGTGATGCTCAGGACCTAAATCTCAATACTGAGTCTAATCAACCAACTGTATTTATTGAAGAAAGCGAAAACGGCATTAACAAAAATGAACTTGCTGACGGCCTTCAAATAAGCATTAACCCACCGACGGATGCAGCTGTTGGTAATGTAATTAGTGTAGTAATTACACCGACTGAGCCGGGTGTAGATCCCATTATTGTAAGCGCCGTCATTCCAGAGGGATGGAATGAGCGCGACCACATTACTATCACTATTCCTACAACCCAAACCATCCCAGATGGTCAACATAATGTCGTGGTAACAGTGCGAAACCCTGATAACTCTATTGTAGGTGCTCCAAGTAATCCTGAATCAATATTGGTAGATACAATCGCACCAGGAGAAGGTGAAACAACGAGTGCTCCGACGATAGAAATTGATAGTGCAGTTGACGGAATTACGGCAGATGAAGTCCTTAATGGCCTGACTGTTTCAGTGACTCCACCAACTGGAACGTCACCTGGCGACATTGTGACAATACTATTCTCTCCTACTGCCCCTGGATCTAATCCAATTGAAATAACCCTAGAAATTCCAGCTAATTGGGTAGCTGGTCAACCTATTGATGTTAATATTGAAAGTAATCAATTACCCGATGACGGTGATTATAACGTTACAACATCAGTCACTGATCAAGCTGGCAATACCAGTGAGACAAGTACACCTCTGCCGATAACAATATTGGCTAACTCTCCTGTAGTAATTATTCCAGAGATCGAAAATGGCATCAATGCGAAAGAAGCTGAAGATGGTATTCAATTAGTCATAACCCCCCCAAGAACTGCTAAAGCTGGTGATTTAATTACCGTAACTTTAGTTAATGATGGAATTGAAGGCGCAGCGACACCCATTATTATTCCTAGCAATTGGGACGGTATAACCCCAATTGAAATAACTATATCGCCTGATAAAATTACAACAGATGGTTCTCATGTAATTCAAGTTACTGTATCTGACAGCAGTAATAATCCTGTGGGTAACCCAACGAACTCACCAACATTTATCATTGATACGAATGCGCCAGGTTCAAATGGTTCACCAAGTACCCCACTTATTGATGTACCAGAAGCCGCTGGAAATGTTGATGCAGAAGAACTTAAAGACGGTATCACCGTTTTAATAACAATCCCGAGTGATAGTGAGGCTGGTGATACAATAAAGTTAAGCTTATCACCAGGTCCAAATAATGAACCACTAATTATTGAGCAAGAAGTTCCAAGTGATTGGGATGGCACGAGTCAAATTGAATTAGTAGTTCCATTCCAATCAAACTTACCTGATGGTGAATATCAGTTAACTGCAATTATCACTGATAAAGCTGGAAACTCGGGGGCAACAAGCCCAACAACCGCAATCAATATTAATACGGATTCATCACAACCAACCGTATTTATTCCAGAAGCAGAAAATGGAATTAACGCTGTAGAAGCTGCAGACGGTATTCAAATATTTGTAAACCCACCTAATTCGGCTACGCCAGGCTCAATACTAACGACCACCTTTGATAATGGTGTAGATGCACCTCAAACTTTCCAGTCTTTTATTCCAAATGACTGGAATGGAGTTGATCAAGTAGAATTAGTAATTGCTTCAGCTGAAATTCCAAATGATGGAACTTATAATGTTACAGTTGCAGCCTCTCTGCCTTTTTTTGGTCAGCTAGGTGAGTCAAGTATTCCCCAATCGGTGACTATTGATACTAGTGCTCCAGGCACTTCAGGCAGTCCGTCGGTCCCGATAATTGATATTCCAGAAGCAGTTGACGGCATAAACATTGATGAATTTATCGACGGAATTCAAATAAACGCTACCTTGCCATCTGATGTTGTACCAGGTGACACAGTGGTCATAACTATTTCACATTCAAATGGCACACCAGTTTCATTCGAAATTGAAGTTCCTAGTTCATGGCAACCTGCTGAATTACTCCCACTGACTATTCCTCCAGAGCTTTTCAATAGTGACGGTACTTACTCAATTACAGCAACCGTAAAAGATCAAGTAGGAAATATCAGTCAGCCGAGTATTACACAAGATATCGAATTAAATATTTCGACAAACAAGCCAGTTGTATCTATTCCGGAAGCAGAGGGCGGAATAAACAAAGAAGAAGCTATCGATGGCATTGAAGTCATCATAATACCGCCTGAAGGTACAAAAGTCGGTGATACAATTAAAGTTACAATGCGTGCAGAAGGATCGGATACACCAATCATTATTGATATTCCAGTTCCGTCTTCATGGAATGGATTTGGTCCAATAAATTACTCCATTGATTCAGATGACACACCCACTGATGGTACCTATACGGTAACAACAATTGTAGTTGATGAAAATCTACAACAGATTGGAGAAGTTAGTGAAAGCCAAAATATCACCATTGATACCTTGGCACCAGGTGACGTTGGTGATAACCCAACACCTATCATTGAAATAGCTGAAGCTACCGACGGTATTGATGCAGAAGAATCCAAAGATGGCATTCAAGTATTAATATACCCTCCTTCAGGTACACTCGGTGGTGATACAATTACTGTGACGTTGACATCTAGTAGCGGCACGCCAGTAGTTACATCATACGTTATTCCAGATGATTGGAATGGAAGCGATCCTATTTCAGTGACAATTCCGCCTGAAGAATTACCAGCTGATGGTCAATATGATATTAGTGCAAATGTAACGGATAAAGTAGGTAATACCAGCAGCGATAGTCCATCAGTCACTATCCAATTGGATACAGCAAGTACAAAACCTACGGTATATGTAAAAGAAGCGGAAAATGGCATAAATGCAGCTGAAGTCGAAGATGGCATTCAGATTCAGATCAAATTACCGACGGGTACAGAACCGGGAGACTTGATCTCAGTTTCCATTACCTCACTTGATGGCAGTGTTGAAGCCAATCACTTATTTACGGTTCCAGATGGTTGGACACCTCAAGAAAGATTAAATGTTACATTTCCGACGGATAAGGTACCTGAAGATGGCTCATATGAAGTAACAGCTTCCGTTTCTAAAATAGGCCAATCAGAACAAGGCGAACTGAGTGAAAAAGAATCAATATCTATTGATACAACGGCACCAGGTTCAGAAGGTCCAGTCACAAAACCAATCATTTCGACTCCTGAAGTCACTGGGCCATTTGTCAATGAGTCGATGTTGACTGACGGGTTGCAAGTTGTGGTGCAACCACCATCAGGCAGCATTCCCGGCGATCTCATTGAAGTAAACGTTTATGACAGCAACAATGAATTTATTATCTCAGTTATTAATCAGATTCCAGTTGATTGGGAAGACCCACAAACAATCACCGTTAATGTGAATAAAGAAATACTAACTCCTGATGGTTTATATTCAATCAACACCATAGTTCGCGATGCATCTGGTAATCCAAGTCTAGCCAGCGACAACATTGCCTTGAATGTTGACAGTACAGCACCAGGTGAAGGCGAAGAAATATCTCGACCTATATTGGTTGCAGCTGAGTCAGAAAATGGAATCAATAAACAAGAATTAAGTGACGATATTCAAACTGAATTAACACTTCCTGACGGCACATCAATTGGCGATACAATTGTATTCACAATCAGCGCGGCAGATGATTCAGTAGCATCCATTGAAATTCCTGTCACAGCAGAACACTTCAATAACGATGAATTGATCCGTCCTTTTCCGATTGAAATCCCTCAGAGCTATTTTACAAGCGAGCAAACTTATACTGTATCTGTTCACGTCAAAGACCCTGCTGGTAATCCTAGTATCGAATCAGAAAAAGTTAATCTCAATGTAGATACTATTGCGCCAGGAGAAAATACTGAAAACACATCACCTCAACATGAAATCGCCGAAGCGGTAGATGGCGTAAATGCTCAAGAAATGTTGAATGGCGTTCAAATTTCTGTAAAAGTACCAATTGGCACACTACCAGGCGATACAATAAATGTTCTTATTCAAAACGAATCAATAGGTGAAGATACATACGCATTTATCATTCCACTAAATTGGGTTCCTACTGATAACGTTGACTTCACCATTCCTAATTCGTTTTATCCCGTAGATGGCGAGTATAATATTACATCAAGTGTTTCTGATCTTGCCGGTAATATAAGTGAAAGCAGTACTACAAGCCTCATAACAGTCGACACCACACCACCAGGGAACGGTTTAAAGCCTAAGTTAGCAATTCCAGAAAGTGAAGGCACGATAAATAAACAAGAATCCATTGACGGCATAGATATCATAGTCACACCACCGGCGGGTACCTTGCCAGGAGATAGCGTAACAGTAGCCATTACAGGTGAAGGGATAGAACCTCAGATAACGTTGGACTACATCATTCCCGAAAATTGGGTAGAACCAGATGAAATTCCCTATGTGATTCCTACGACTGTTTTGCCTGGCGATGGCGAATACAAAGTTATTGTTTCAATCACCGATCCATCTGGAAATACATCAGAGCCAAGCAGTCCAGTAAATATAGAACTGAACACCACCGTCCCTGGTGAAGAGAAACAACCATCACCACCAACGCTTGACGTTGTTGATGGTGACAATGGTGTGAACAGCCAAGAGTTTACCGACGCATCCGGCGTTGCTATTGCCATTGGCTTACCATCTGACAGTCAAGTCGGTGACATCATCACGTTAACCATCACCGATTCAAGTGACAATGAGCACACGCTCACGCACACGGTAACGGCACAAAATATTACCGATAACAGCGCGCTTGTGACCGTCACTCAGTTAACCGGTGTTAACATCACTGATGGTCAATACGACATCAGCGCTGTGGTAACACGTGGCACGCAAGAAAGTGAGCCAAGTAATACCGCTGAATTTACGTTAGACAGAGCGGCGCCAGGTCAAGGTACTGGTGCTGGCGATGCAGATGACCCTGTACTTATCTCCGTCCCTGAGCAAGTTGACGGCGGTAACATCGACGCCACTGAAGCCAGCGATGGTATTCTTGTCAATGTCACCCCGCCAATCGGCACTGAGCTGGGTGATACTATCACCTTGACCCTAACCGATGTTGATGGCAAAGATGTGCTTGTTGAGCACACTATCCAAGCCCCTTGGGCACAAGGCGGCGTGGTTGCAGTGACGATTCCTGTGAGCGCTATCAGTGACGGTGGTAAGTTCGTTGATGGTGATTACACCATAAGCGCAACCGTCACCGACCAACAAGGTAACGAAAGTGCGCCAAGTGATGATACAGGCATTACACTAGCCACCGACACCGATGGCGGCAACGGCGCTGTCACGCCTCCTATCATTAGCATGCCTGCAGCAGATGATGGCCTGATTAACAAAACAGAGCTTGATGGGTTAACACTCACTATTACGCCGCCAGCCGATGCACAGCCAAATGACGTGATTAACGTCACGCTAACCCCAGCAACCGGCCCAGCTGTTGTCGTGCCTGTCACTATCCCATCAACATGGGTAGCCGGTGACACCATTAACCAGCTTATCACTGGTCTTAACCACGGCGATAAAATCACCGTCACAGCAACCATCACCAAAGATGGCGTTGATAGCACCAGTACGCCTATCGACTTTACCGTTGATACACAACCACCAGGTACAGGTACCGGCGAAGGCGGTAGCGATGCAGCGCCTGGCGTTACGATTCCTGAAGCCACTGACAATGTGACCCTTGAGGAAGCTAACGACGGGGTTGATGTCCTCGTTACGCCACCAACTGACTCTCTGCCTGGCGACACCATTACACTGACCGTGACACAACCTGGCGGCGCTGTTGTGACCGTCGAGCAAGTCATTGATGCCACGTGGGATGGCGCCTCACCTATTACCGTGACTATCCCAGTTAGCGACATCAGCGTGGATGGCGCCTTTAACGACGGCCAGTACGCCGTTAGCGCCACCATTACTGACGAAGCAGGTAATACATCATTAGCTGGAACTGAAAATTTCACGTTAGACACCGCAATAGATGTTCCACCAGCAATTTCAATTAAAGGGGTTGACGCAGCTAACGGCGATACCATTATCGATGCTGAAGAGATCCAGAATACTGGTGGTGAAAAAGTCATTACAGTCAGCGTATCATTGCCAGATGGAACAGAAGTCGGCGATACAATTAGACTATTTGTTTCAACGGAAATAGATCCTCAGGGGTTCATTGATAAAACAATTCCACTGGGAACTGACTTGGGACAACCATTCACTATTGAAGTAGATGCACCAGAAGATGGTGACTACAGTATTGCAGCCCAAATAATTGACACTGCCGGTCAAACAAGCAGTAAAAGTATTGATACTGAATTTACGATCGACACTGAAGCTCACACAATAATATTAGAAGGTCCAGGTGTTGATGTTGTAGAGGGACAAGCTACTGGTGAGTACACCATTACATTAAGTAAAGAAATCCCTGCTGGTGAATCGGTAACAGTGTTCCTTGAATATTCGGGAACAGCAGATAATGGAGACGATTTTACTGGTATAACATCTGTAGAAATCGGAGCAGGTCAAACTAGTGTCCAATTTAACTTACAAACAATTGATGATGCAGCACTTGAGGAAAATGAGACATTAACTGTCACCTTGAAGAATGTGGTGGATACAAACAACGCGACAGGAACTGCTGGCTTCACAACATTGCCAGTAATCGACAGAAACCAAGATCAAGCCACGATCAATATAACACCAGATCCTGCACCAGTTGATGAAAATGATATTCCAGAAATATCAGTCGAAGGCCCTGATGAAGTGAGAGAAGGTGAAGAAGCAGTCTTTACCTTTAAAATTTCTGATGAACCTAGCGAACTTTTCGATCCTAATTTGGTACCCGTTTTTGGAGAGGTCGCAGTCGCAATCATCGTTGAAGTAAGTGGAGTAGACACAATTTCTGGTCAAAATGTAACCGAGGAAATAAGACTATTTTTCAATGTAGGACAATCAGAAATCACGTATTCTGTTACCTCTATTGCGGATTCACTCAAGGAAGATACAGAAAATATAACAGTCTCTATTAAAGAAATATTTAATAATATCCCAAGTCGAAATCCTAACTGGAACTTTGGTGGCTTTGAAAGCGCACCAATTATTTCACCGACTAATGGCACAGCAACAACTCGTGTAATCGATCAACAGTTTGAGATATTGGACGCAATCGACTTATCAGAGAGTAATGATTTTAGTAGTACTGCAATCCGAGGTAATGGCGGAACGGTTGGACAGTTGGTTGAGTTACTCGACCAAAATGACTTAGTAATCGGAAGTGGTTTTGTAAAAGCGGATGGAACTTGGGAGGTAGAAGTTAATTCCTCTGTTACAACCAACGCTGTACACACGATTAAAGCACAGCTTTTTGAAAGCGCATTAGATTCTTCATCAGTTATCAATACAACTGATGAGATTAGCTATCTAAAATCAAACTCAGAAGAGACAACTGCACAAATAACTAGTGACAATGCCGTTGAGCGAGAGTTTATATTTACTGGGTTAAGTGATGACAGCATTGTCGTATCTATTGATAATCCAAATAGCCTGAAAGTCGACGGAGGAGATGGTACTGATACGCTAGTACTTGATGCGTACGACACTGACTTTATTGCAGGGCAAGATGACGATGGAAACGTGACTCTTACTTACCGGAAAGATACGAACAAAGTAATCACATTAATCGATATAGAAAAAGTTGCTTTTGTAGACAATACGGTTGACGTGAATGACTTAAGAGATACACGAATTGTCATTCGAGATGGCGATGGAATCCTTAAAAGTACTGATCTTTCACATAAGATCTATATCGGTGGGCAATTAGCGGAAGGGCATACGCCTGAAGATATTGTGTTAGTAGGGACTGTAGGTGGAAGATCAATTGTTCATACTATCTCTAAAGACAATATCACTGTAACAGATGACGGTATGTTTTTTGTCGATGTCGATAATCTTGGAGCCATAACATTTGATGGAGAAGATGTAGGTTTCAATGATGCAACCCAACTAATTGCCTTTATGGAAACGAGGGACGCTGATGGATTAATACACAATTCAGTCCAAGATGAGAGCATCATTCATACTAAACCGCCAGAAGCTGTAGCCAAAATAACAGAAATAACGGAAGATGATGGCTTATTTGGCGATGATTTTATTACAACAGATAATCAATTAACTATCTCAGGCACAATTAGCAAAGCGTTATTAGAGGACGAGACTTTACAAATTTTTGTAAATAATGAATGGATTACGATTGAGTCTTCCTCTTTAGTCTCTATTGATGGTACAGATATGTTTGCCTGGAGCTATGTAGATAATCGCTCATTGCCAGACGGGGAATACGAGTATCGAGCACAAGTTATTGACGATTTAGGACTGTCGAGTTCAACATCTCGACAAGTTGTAATTGTCGATCAAAATAACACTCATAATAGTGGTGCACAGGTTAGCTTCACTAACGTCTTGGCAGATACGGGTGTCAGTGATAGCGACTACATCACCAACTATGATCAATACTTAATTAAAGGGGAAGTCAGTACAAAATTGCAAGATGATGAAAAAGTTCAAATTCTTGTGGGAACTGAGTGGGTTGATCTAACGATACAATCTACTATAAGTCCAGATATTCCTACAGTCTATAATTGGTTTTATCGCGTAGATGAACCATTGGATAATGGTGTATATGATTATCAAGCTAGAATAGTTAGTGCAGCAGGACACATTGTCGGTGATGTAGTTAGTCAATCTATAACAGTCGATAAAACATTGACTGATACAGAAATTTCGATTGAATCACTGGGCGTTGATCCAATAACAGGAAACGAACAAGATACCGGATTGTCTAATAGCGACTTCCGTACGAATGTAAATTCTGACATTATTCTTATTGGCCAGTTGACAAAACCATTAGCGAGCGACGAATTTCTAGAAATTCAAATCCTAGGTGAATGGATTACGATTGACTCAGCAAACATTACAACAGGCGCAGATGGTATAGTCACTTGGACATATACAGATACACGACAAAACCTTGCTGACAGACAGCACACTTATGCGCTAAGAGTTGGTGATATTGCCGGTAATGTTACTGAAACATATAGTAAAAATATCTATATTGATACTAATTCCACAGCGACAAACGCTAGTACTGGTGCAACGATTTTCGACGTTAAACTAAGCAATAGTTCAGGTGAGTCTGACGGTGATTTCATAACAAGAGATCCTGCAATTGTACTCACCGGCAGTTTGACTGCCAGTATAATTAATGTCGGCCAACGAGAGTATATACAAGTACTCATTGATGGAGAATGGGAGGAAGTTCAAACTTGGGCGTCTACTTCAAATGGTGAGTTCCTTGCTGCAGGTTGGGAGTTAGATCTGACAGACCGTCCACTTGATGAGGGTACTCATGAATTCCAGTTCAGAATTATTGATTTAGCAGGAAACATTACAACGGAATATACGCAAGAGGTAACGATAGATACTGTTGCCGGAGCGCCAATTGTAGATATAGATGCTGGTGATGATCAATTGATTAATTTGGATGAAAGCACATCAGCTATTGACGTATCAGTTGATTTATCTGACCCAGCAATTCAAGTTGGCGATGTATTAAACATCCGATTCTTTATTCAAGGGTTAAAAGTCGAAGATAAGAAGATTGATGTTACACAAGAAATGCTTAATTCAGACTCTTATTCAACAACACTTCCAATTGGTTTTGTGGTCGATGGGCAAGCAGTCGCAGCAACGGTTTCGATTACTGATAATGCAGGAAATCCAAAAACTGCTCATAGTGATGTTATTGTGATTGACCTGACTGCGCCAGATGTACCAACAGTCACATCATTGTTGACTTCAAATGTTAACCCAACAATTACAGGAAGCGTGTCTATTGGCGAAGGATACTCATTCCGAGTAACCGTGGATGACAATACTTATACAGCAGGTGATGGAAACTTAACTATCGATGGTAATGTATGGTCATTGGTTATCCCTGACGATAACTCCCTTGAGCCAACTGGTACCTATTCTGTTACTGCTGTTGTGACTGATAAAGCAGGGAATGAATCTACAGACATTTCTGATTCTGAAATAGTAATTAACCCAACAGCACCAGAACAAAGTCCACTTTCTGAAGTAAAATCTCAGGATGAATTTTCGCCATCAAAGGTAGCACCAATGAGCAACGATTTCCTCATTGGTGAGAATGGTGATGATGTAATGATTGATGTATTGGTAGCACCACAGTCGGTAAACCAATCATTGCCGTTATCGGCAGCAGGTCAACCGGAAGTTATCGAAGGCTTTGTATTAAATGAAGATAAACTTGATTTATCCGACTTATTAGCCCTTGACAATGCATCGGATTTGGAGAACTATCTATCAATTACATCTGATGAAAATAGCACCACCATTTCCGTTGATATTGACGGCGAAATAAGCCAGACAATTAAGCTGGAAGGTGTAGATTTATCGCATGAATTAGAACAAGGGCAATCTTCTGTAATTAATACGTTATTTACTAACTTAGGAGACCAAGCGCTACTTAGCCCAAATAATGTAAGTGATGATGCAACGTTAACTAACAAGCCACTATTAGATGACGAGGATATTAGCGACTTATAGAAAGTGTGCTATATTGTTAATAAATAGCGTAAAAGTGAAAAGTGCCAATGCAATTTGCATTGGCACTTTACCGATATTGATGCAAAAAGGTAATGACATTGCAGTCACAAGGAAAGGCACAGGCCCAATGGGCTATTTCACCGTCTCAACGAGTTAATAGCGATCCTTTATTGGATTGTTTAGTGATTTTAACTGAGCACTTTGGCACGCCCTGCTCTGCAGAAGCGTTATCTGCTGGCCTCCCAATTACAGAAGCAGTGTTATCCCCCGAATTACTCCCCCAGGCAGCATCTCGCGCAGGATTAACAGCAAAACTTAATCGCAAAGGGTTAGATGAGATACCAGGTATGCTTTTACCTTGTATTTTAATGCTCAAAGATCAAAAAGCTTGCGTACTTCAGGAACTTGATTTTGACAATGATAGAGCAGTTATTTCGTTGCCTGAAACTGGTGGTCAAGACGAGTTAACGATTGCCGAACTTGAAACACAATATGTTGGTTATTTGTTTTTAATAAAACAACAGTATCGCGGCGATAAACTTCAAGATGTGCATCATTATCAGCATAAAGAACACTGGCTATGGGCTTCAATCAAAAGCGCCGCTAGTATTTACCGCGATGTAATCATTGCAACTATTTTAATTAATATTTTTGCCCTTGTATCTCCTCTTTTTGTCATGAATGTATATGACAAAGTCGTACCAAATCTTGCGTTTGAATCGTTATGGGTATTGGCACTAGGAGCCGGATTAGCTTATATTTTCGACTTGCTATTAAAACAACTACGAGGTTATTTGATTGATGTAGCAGGTAAGAAAATAGACATAACAATGTCATCAAAATTATTTTCTAAAGTAATTGGTATTCCACTTGAAAAACGCAGCCCCAGTGTTGGTGGCACCGCAAAGCAAGTCAGTGAATTTGATACAATTCGAGACTTCTTATCGTCTGCAACCATTACCGCAATGGTCGATTTACCTTTTGCATTATTCTTTATGTTTATTATATGGTTAGTCGCTGGCGATTTGGTAATGTTTCCGATTATTGCAACGGTACTAATTATTGGATATACACTTTTACTTCAACCCAAATTACGTCATGCCATTGAAGAGAGTAGTAAGTTCTCTAGTTTGCGTCACGGTCATTTAATTGAAAGTCTGAGTTCTATTGAATCCATAAAAGCAAATGGCGCCGAAGGAATTGTCCAGAAAGCTTGGCAACAGATGCTTGGCCACACTTCAAATTGGAATATGAAATCTAAAAATATTTCGAATTCAGTTTCCAACGTTGCAAGCTTTGTTGTTCAAACAGCAGTCATTGGTGTCATTGTATTAGGTGTATACCGCGTTTCAGAGAACATGATTTCTATGGGTGCAATAATCGCGTCAGTCATGTTATCTAGTCGTGCGATATCGCCAATGGCAAAGATTGCAGGGTTACTAACTCGCTCAAATCACACCCTCACGGCAATGGCAGCAATAAACACTTTGATGGAAACCGAAGAAGAATTTGAAAACAAAGGACAACTAGTTAGTATTGCTCGCCTTAAGGGGCACATTAATGCCGAACAGTTTGGTTTTACTTATCCAGAGATGGAAAGGCCAGCACTATATCCAATGTCCATAAAAATTGAACCAGGAGAAAAGATCGCAATCATTGGCCGAAATGGTTCTGGTAAAACAACATTAGCCAAGGTACTTCTTGGACTATATCAACCAACAACTGGTTCATTGCAATTTGATGGGGTTAATCATGGACAAATCCATCCTAGTGATCTCAGACGTAATTTTGGCTATTTACCTCAAGAGGTGACTCTTTTTCATGGCACCATTCGTGATAATATTCTATTTGGAACAAGACAGGTAACGGAATACCAATTAATTCGTGCAGTTCAATTATCAGGTGTTAGCTTATTTACCGACCTTGAGAATGAAGGGTTAGATATGCAGGTTGGTGAAGGTGGCCAAGCCCTTTCACGTGGTCAGCGTCAAAGTGTTTCTCTAGCACGCGCTATCTTAAACGATCCGCCTATTTTATTGCTAGACGAACCCACCGCTAGTTTAGATGCACGTGCCGAGAATCAGTTTATTCGGTCGATGAAACTTACGGGTAAAGATCGTACGATGCTACTGATTACTCATAAAATGCACTTATTGAATCTAGTCGATAGAATAATTGTCTTAGATAGAAATAGGCTCATAGCCGACGGCCCTCGTGATGCTGTTTTAGAAAAACTTAAAGCAGGAACATTAGGAGGCGAGAAAAAATGAAGATAACCCAGCAAGATATTGAAATGGCTGATGATGTCTATGGAGCTATGCTTACGCAAGCTCCAAGTATCCATCGTTTAACTATTTGGGCATTAGCTGCATTAATCTTAACCTTCATTATTTGGGCCTATTTTGCTGCTTTAGAACAAGTAACGTCAGGTGAAGGCAAGGTTATTCCGTCGTCGAATACACAAATTGTTCAAAGTTTGGATGGCGGTATCCTTGAAGAACTTTATGTTCGAGAAGGCATGTCCGTATTAAAAGGACAACCGCTCGCTCGCATTGATGACACTCGCTTTCAATCTGATGTTAATCAGCAAAAACAAGAAGTTGATAGCCTACGTTCGAATATTATCCGACTGCGTGCAGAGCTAAGCAGCATTTTAGTCGGTGATGATTCAAATTGGCGACTACAAATTAAAATAGCTAAAAAAGACATTATCTTTACTAGTGAACTTGCTGAAAAGATGCCTGAATTAGTGGCAAGGCAACAACAAGAATATAACGGCCGAATAGATAGTTTGATTAATCAGCTCGCTATTCAGGGTCGTAAAATAGAGCAAAAAACACAAGAAATTCAAGAGTTAGATTCAAAGATAGGTACATTAAAACGAAGTTATGACTTTGCAAACAAGGAATTAAGCTTAACTCGCCCACTTGCTGAAAAGAACATTATTCCTGAAGTTGAATTGCTAAAGCTTGAAAGAAATGTAAATGACATCTTAGGCGAATTAGAAGGTGTTCAATTGCTGCGTCCTAAATCAGAATCTTCACTGAGTGAAACGATTTTACAACGGCGTGAAACTGCCTTGAAATATCGAACGGATACGCGTGCAGAACTAAATAAAATGCAAGCAGAGCTGTCTAGAATGAATGAAGCACAGGTGGGTGTTCAAGATAAAGTAGAAAAAGCTTTAATGACCTCTCCTGTTGTTGGTACAATTAAAACTATACATATCAATACACTTGGTGGCGTTATTACGCCGGGTCAGCCGTTAATGGAGATAGTCCCAACTCAAGATAAGCTATTGATTGAGGCAAAAATAAAGCCTCAGGACATTGCATTCTTGCATCCAGGCCTACCTGCCATCGTAAAGGTTACAGCGTATGATTTTGCAAAATACGGCGGACTACACGGTAAAGTAGAACATATTAGTGCTGATACAACGCAAGATGACAAAGGTAATAGCTTTTATATAATACGAGTTCGCACTGAATCATCTAGTATTATAAAGAAAGATAAAACGGAACTTCCTATTATTCCAGGGATGATGACAACCGTTGATGTCATTACGGGAAAACGCACAGTGTTAGAATATATTCTCAATCCAGTATTGAGAGCTAAGCAATCTGCGTTAAGAGAACAGTAAATTAAAGGACTGTATATGCAATTTGATATAACTTCATCGAAATGCGCACTAAAGCGTTATTCAATGATTGCCTGCGCCTTATTAGGGACAGTAGTAGCGTCACCTATTACACAAGCGCAAACTCTAGAACAAGCAGTTGCTCAAGCAATGGATAATAATCCTGATCTTAGAATCGCATTAACCCGATTTAAAGTTGCAGAAGAACGTATCAAACAAGCAAAAGCTGGATATTTCCCGACGGTTGATTTAACGGCAGGATATGGCCATGAAGAAACTAATAGTCCCGGAACGCGTCGAGGAATTTACGCTGAAAATGGCGATGATGGCCAAGCTGGATTAAAACGTGGCGAACTTACCTTAAGTATCAAACAAATGCTCTTCGATGGTTTTTACACTGGCAGTGATACATCTAGAACAGAAAGAGAAGCGAGTTCAGAGCAATGGACGTTATATTCTACAGCAGAAGATTTAGCACTTGATGTTGCAAAGGTTTATAACGAAGTGCTAAAAAACCAAGAAGTATTATCTCTGTCAGAGAAAAATCTTCAATCTCACCAAGATATTTATGAACAAATTAAAGAACGGACAGAATCAGGCCTAGGCAGTATCGCTGATTTATCTCAAGTTACAGGTCGACTTGCACGAGCAAATGTTAATTTAATTTCTGCGACAAATAATTTCCGTGATAGTGTGTCAAAATTTCGTAAACTCGTTAACCACGAACCTAAGGATTTAATTGTTCCAGTACCTGATGCAGATATGGTACCAACCACAGAAGACACTGGTTTAAAAGACGCTTTAGTAAACCATCCCGTAATCAAATCATCACTTAATGATATTGAAGCTGCGCGTTACGCACGAGAAACTTTCACATCTAGTTTTTATCCTACGTTTACTCTAGAAATTGATGCAAATGCGAACAATAACCTATCGGGTGAAGAAGGTATTGATCGTCTAAATAATGACATCGGTGGCCATAATAACAGCGCGTCAGCCATGTTACGCATGAAATATAATTTATATGCAGGTGGACGAAACGCCTCACAATCGAGAGCTGCTGCGTACCAAATCGCTGAAGCCGTTGAGCTAAATCGAAAAGCTCATCGCGACGTTACTGAAGGATATACGCTTGCATGGAATGCATACGAGCTTCTCACTATGCAACTGCAATTTATTCAGCAACACGTTGACTCATCAAAGCAAACTCAAGCAGCCTATGAGCAGCAATTTAGACTGGGTCAACGCAGCCTCTTAGATTTGTTAGATACTGAGAATGAGCTTTTTGAAGCACGTAAAGACTTTTTAGAAGCAAACTATCAAAATATCGATGCGAGATATCGCCTGCTTAACGCTACAGGACAATTGCTAGATTCACTGCGTGTGACGCGCTCTAACTTGTGGGATGGCGAAGATAGCTACGAAGGAGGAATTAAATAATGAAGTATTTTGTAATTGCGATAAGTTTTTTCGCCCTTGCCGGTTGTGCAAATGACATTGTGGATATTGAGCAAGCAGTCATTCAACAACATAACCTTGAAGACCTAGATGCCGACGGTGTTATTGAAGCTCGTGAGCGATGTGCAGATACATTCTTAGGCGCTAACATTGATAACTATGGCTGTAGCAGCGTAAAACGTATAGACGACAGTATTACACTAAAAATTAATTTTGCGAATAACTCTTCTGCCATCAGTCAAACTGATTTTGAAAAGATTAAAGAAGTTAGTGATTTCATGAGCAAGTTTCCTGGTAGCCATGTAACAATCGAAGGGCATTGTAGCCGCCAAGGCTCAGCAGAACTTAATCAAAAACTCTCTGAAAGCAGAGCAAATGCGGTTGCTAATGTGTTAAAAAATCAATACGGAATTGCTGCTTTTAGAGTCGCAGCGGTAGGTTATGGTTTTGACAAATTATTGGATGAAAATGATTCACCGCAAGCGCATTCTAAAAATAGACGAATCGTTGCTTCATTGTCGGGAACAGAGCAATCAACAGCCATGAAATGGACAATTTATACTGCCGACGGCTTATAGAGTTTTAAATGGAGCTTGTGCAGCGCAATCAAAGGATTAACTGGTCACTCAGGCTCTTGCTAGTACCAATGCTCATTTCATTTGGTCTCTATGCAAAATCTGATAGCAGTATTGATAATCAAAAGGTTATAGACGCGCTTAAGAAAAATTACGGCGAGCGAGCTGGTAAACGCGGTAACGCTTGGGTAAAAATTTTAACCCAAGATAAAGCTTTATCAAATAGAGAAAAATTAGAAAAAGTAAATCGGTTCTTTAATTATTTTCGATTTGTAGATGACATTAAGTTGTGGGGCGTTAAAAATTATTGGGCAACCCCGATCGAGTTTATAGGTGTGAATGGTGGTGATTGTGAAGATTACTCTATTGCAAAATACTACACTTTATTAGAACTTGGTGTACCGGATGAGAAGATGAGAATAACCATGGTAAAGGCATTACGTCTAAATCAATACCATATGGTTTTAGCGTACTATGAAACGCCAGGATCAGTACCGCTCATCCTAGATAATATAGACGGTAAAATAAAACCTGCAACTAAACGAAACGATTTATTACCCGTATATAGCTTTAATGGTACACAGCTATGGTTAAATAAAGAAAAAGGACGTGGTGTTCTTGCTGGTGATTCTAAGCGCTTGAAGCGCTGGTCAAGCCTTAAGCAACGCCTTGGCGTAAATAACCTAAAACAGCCTAAGTTAAAATTGGAGTAACACAGCAATGACCCTGTTTCAACAGATCAACTCACTGTTATTTGGACTCTTTTTGCTTGTAATGTCGAGCATCGTCTATTTTCAGTTTACTGAAACAAAAGACTTTATGACGCAGCAAATGGAGTCTGACTTAAATAACACGAGTACATCACTTAGCCTCATGCTAAAGCCACACCTGGAAACAGGTGATTTAGTTGGCGCAGAAACGTTGATAAACGTTGTATTTGAGGGCGGGTTTTATCGACGTGTCACGTTAACTTGGCTTGTTGATAATAAAACACAAACATGGGAAAACCCAATCGTTATTGATGGTGTTCCCAGTTGGTTTTCTGATCTTGGTTTATTCGAATCTCAAACTAAAGAAAGTTTGATTACGTCTGGCTGGATGCAGCTTGCCAAATTAGAAATTGAAGCTCATCCCGGTATTGGCTACCGTGAGTTATGGCGCATCATGAACGACACCCTGCTTGTCTTATCTATATTGTTTATTGTTTCATTAATTGTGTTGCGATTACGGTTAACTGCCATCCTTAAACCATTAAATGAAATTGCTGACCATGCGAAAGGGATTGCACAACGAAAATTCCATAAGGACATGGCATTACCTTCAACATCTGAATTAAAAGATGTTGTTATTTCTATTAACTCAATGTCCAATCAGCTTAAGAAAGTCTTTAATACCTTAGACAATGAAGTTGATAGTTTGCGTAAAGATAGCCTCGTAGACCGCGTATCAAACTTACCTAATCGTCAATATCTAACGGGTCAACTCAATAGCTGGTTAGCTGAACCTGGATATGGTGGTTTAATCCTTGCTAAATTCGATTGGTTAGAAGAGATACATAGTAAATACGGTTATCAAGTACGTGATGAAACAATCAAGGTATTAGCTGAAGCTATGCAGCAGCAACTGCCAAAAATAGCAGAATCAGTCATTGCTCGTATTGCAAATGGCGAGTTTGCCTTTTTGATCACCAAGGGTGAAGAAGAGCAAATGAAAAGCTATGTTCAAACCTTAGTCCGTTTGATTAACCAAGAGATGTCTAAAGCAGGTTGCGAACCAAATAGTGATTTCTATTTGGGTGTTACTATTCGTGAAAGTGACATGGAGCCGTCCGATTTATTGTCTCAATCTGATAATGCTTTACAACAAGCAACAAAAGAACAGAAAACTATTCAATGGTTTGATAGTAAAAAGCAACAACACAAATTATCTCGCGAAGAGTGGCGTAAAAAGCTTACTCATGCCATTAACAGCAATCGTTTTATATTTCAATGGCAGCCTGTCCATAAGATGAATAGTAGTGACGTATTACAGCGTGAAGTATATTGTCGTCTTAATGTCGACGGACAAGTCCTAAATGCTGGTGTATTTATGCCATACGTTGAGCTACTTTCGTTAGGTAATGAACTTGATAAATGTATTTTAAAATCGATTGTCAACAACAACATCTTAGCAAAAACTCATGAACCTATTGCGGTCAATTTAACGAGCGATAGTGTTAAAGATACTAAATTCCATCAATGGTTAGCGTTATTTCTTCAAAGCTCTACCAACTCTCATAAGATCCAATTTGAGATCCCAGAGTCTGTAGTAAGTAGTCATTTAGAAGAATGTATTGCGTTGTGTGAAACGGTTAAAGAATATGGTTCTAACTTTGGTATCGATCAATGTGGTCGCCGCATTGGTTCACTTAATTATTTACAACAAGTTAAGCCGACGTACGTTAAACTGGATCAATCATTCTCGTTCTACAGTAAGACCGAACAAAATAGCGAGCTATGTCGCGCCTTAGTAAATGTTGCTAAAGGAATCGGAATAGAAGTTATCGTTACAGCAATTGAAGACGAGAAACAGTTAGCCAACTTTAACTCTTTACACCCTAACGGATACCAAGGATTCATTTACCCGCCAGTAGAAATAGATCCTCACGAAAATTAGACATTAAAAAAGGAGCGTTTAACGCTCCTTTTTTAATTGTACTAGTTGTTTAAACGACTACAGTTTTGGCAATGTTTGATACAACGCGTTTAAGCAGGCCTTTCCTAACACTTGAGATCTTGCAGGAGACCAACCAAATAACTCATCAGGAGTATCTTGTGTGTCTTTAAATGGCATTTCTAACGTCATCACTAATGTATTGAATGCTTGTGCAAGATAATTTGTACCAACCGTCATTAACGCTTCGCCGGGCTTATCAATGTCATAGCCAACTTTATTTTGAAAGTCAGGGCTAGCGGTAATCAAAGCTTGTTGGTAAAAATCTAACAGCGCTTGTCGCTCATCATTCCAGTCAGGGATACCTTCAGAGCCTGCGATAAAGTTATAAGGTAGCGCCTCATCACCATGAACATCCAGACAAAAGTCCATGCCCGTTTGTTCCATTTTCTCACGAACTAGATAAACTTCTGGGCTACGCTCCATACTAGGCTCTAACCATTCACGATTAAGATTAGCGCCAGCAGCATTTGCACGTAAATTTCCGCGTTTACTACCATCAGGGTTCATATTGGGTACTACGTAGAAAACGGCGTTATCTAACAGCGATTTTGAAATTGGATCATCTTGATCTAACAAAGCCTCAAGCATACCTTCCATCCACCACTGGGCCATTGTTTCACCAGGGTGCTGGCGAGCAATCATCCAACATACTTTCTTGTTATCGCCATCAGTACCAATTTTTAGTACATCCATATCCTGCCCATCAACTGTTTGTCCAAGTAAAATATGTTCAACCTGTTCATGCATTTGTGCTTGGGCGATTAAGTCATGATGACGTTCCATTGAATAAGGCGCAAAGTAGGCATAATAGACGCTATCAAATTCTGGCTGATGCTTAATAGTTAGTTGCTTACCGTCATAATGGCTATCGACACGAAACCAAGTTTCGCGATCATAAGAAGCCACAGCTTGGTAGTTTTCCCAACCTTCGACATAAGAACATTCATGAGCATTAGTGATATGCATTGCAACAGACTGGTCCTTTGCTCCCGTCAGACGGTAATGAAACCACTGACTATATTCAGCATTGCTATCCTTTCTAATAGCTAACTCAATGTTCGCGTTATCAGAAATAGATAAACATTCGATATTGCCGCTATCGAAATTCTGGGTAATTTTCATAATATACCTATAAATGAGTTTTAAGCGTTTAAGAACACTTAACAATTAATTGAATAAAAATCGGCAAGATCATAACAGCCATAGTAATAACTTACTATGGCTGTTATGGAAGTAGATCTATTGTTTATAGCTGATGGGCAATAAGTTGTTCACTAACGAGGTACAGTTCATTCGATTCAATAACAGCAACTTCACCATCTATTTTGATGGCGAGAATACGCCCTTTCATGGTCCACCCTTCAGATAATGAAATGTTTAGCACTCTCTGCTGCTGAGTCAATTCTGACAAAGCCACATTGCTTTTACGTGCTAGTTTTGCAACATCATCGATTGATTTAATGCGCAGATAAACATTATCTTTTGCGGTAATTTCACCTACTTTAAAGTGTATTTGATTAGCATCTAACGAAAACACACTATTTTCCATTGAAACTGCACTCGCTGCAGTGCTTAGAAGTGATAAAACAATCAGTAGAACTTTATCCATTATAGCTCCTCATTGGTGGACAACATTAACAGCTTAGTGTTGGCGCTATATATCCTATACAGCGACATGTTTAATGATGTAACTCAATATTTATAACGTAACTTATGTAGAATTACCAATTTACAAAATAAAAATTAAACATATAAAATTCAGTTAGATAACAACAATTATTTTTTATCTAATTGATAATAAAGAGACAAAAAAAACTAAATAATTTTTTTCTGTTTAAGTTTAACGTATTTATAATTAATCGAAGATTCTAGTGTCAGAATTCATTGTTAACGGTCTAATAATCTGCAACCTCTTCTATCAAACAAGTTCTTATTCTAACTGGTTTGTAAATATCTGTTGACAGTGTGGTTTACACCCCCTAAATTCAAGGTAATTTATTAAGTGTTCGCTGAGGAAAAATAATGAGTAAAGGGGTCGTACTATCGGAAGTACGAGAAAAAATCACCGCACTAGATCAAAAACTTTTAGGTTTATTAGGCGAGCGCCGACAATTAAGCCTCAGTGTTGCACAATCGAAAATAGACACAGTGAAGAATGTTAGAGACACCGAACGTGAAGAAGCATTGCTCATTGATCTCATTCAACGTGGCCATAAATTGGGACTAGACGCTCACTATGTGTCACAGTTATTTCACGTCATCATCGAAGATTCAGTCCTCAATCAACAAGCTTGGTTACAAGAACGTGCAAACCACCAGCATGAATCGCCAATCGCGCGAGTTGCCTTTCTTGGCTCTAAAGGATCTTATAGTTATCTAGCATGTCATCGCTACTTTTCCCGTCGCGTAGAAGATATTGTCGAAGTGGGATGCGATTCATTTAGTGACATCGTCAATCAAGTGGAATCAGGTCAAGCCGAATTCGGGTTATTACCGATAGAAAATACCAGTTCAGGTAGTATTAACGAAGTGTACGACGTCTTACAACATACCTCACTATCGATTGTCGGTGAATTGACCCAGCCAGTAGAACACTGCCTTGTGACTGCAATCGATACCGATATATCACAAATTGATACCATATATTGTCATGTTCAGCCGTACCAGCAGTGCTCACAATATCTCAGTAAGTACAAAGGCATTAAGTTCGAGTTTGTTGAAAGCACCGCTGCTGCAATGGAGATAGTCCAACAACGACAATCAGAGAAAGTGGCGGCTATCGCCTCACAAGAAGGAGGCAGTCTCTACAACCTTAACGCCATCGAGCGCAAAATTGCCAACCAACTTGAAAACCATAGCCGATTTATTGTGGTTGCACGAAAAGCTGTTGAGGTTGCGGTGCAAATTCCAGCAAAAACAACCTTTATCATGTCGACTCATCAAGCCAGTGGTGCGTTAGTTGATGCTTTACTCGTATTAAAGAGCAATGGTATTAGTATGACAAAGTTAGAATCACGTCCTATCCAAGGCAACCCTTGGGAAGAAATGTTCTATATTGATGTTGATTGCAATTTACATCACGACAATATGCAAAAAGCGCTAGCCGAGCTTAATGAGATTACCAAAGATATTAAGATCTTAGGCTGTTACCCATCAGAGTCTATTCAGGCAACACCAGTGGCAGAAGTGTTACTCAATAGTAATACTCCTGTTTGATAATAGACTCATCCAGACATTAAAAAGCCCCGCTCGTGCAGGGCTTTCTTTTTGTCAGTAATTGATTATACCGCTCGACTATCGTGAGCCTGCATTAACAACTGTTTAGATTCGTCTAAGAACTGTGTTGAATACTCACCAAACCACTGTGAAACATTATTAAAAGCGTCAATAAATCCTTCACGATCACCGTTTAACAACATGGTATTTGCTTCTTCAAATCTTGTTAAATAGCGGGAAAACATCTTCGTATTCTCGTTCGAAGAAAATATGATATCCGCATAAAGCTGTGAGTCTTGTGCGAATAATCGTCCAACCATCGCTAGCTCTAAACGATAAATCGGCGAGCTATAATCAAGCAGTTGCGCCATATTCGGATTTTCTGCTGCTAAATGTTGGCCGTAAACAAAGGTCGTAAAATGGCGCATTCCCTGCACCAACGTCATGGCATTATCATGCTCTTGTGCATTGGCAACGGTAAGCTTGGCTCCCCAGATCCCAATTTGCTCAAGTAACCAAGCGTATTGTTTCGGATAGCGACCATCACAATAAATAACAACTTGTTTAGCTAAACTTGCAACGTCAGGTCCAAACATGGGATGCAAGCCTAGTACAGGCCCTTGGTGAACATTTAGCATATGTGACAAGGGTTTTGCTTTAGTAGACGTTAAGTCCACCAGCACACAATCACGTGGAAGCTGAGACAATTTATCAATAATCTGCGTCGTTAAATTAATTGGCACTGACACGATCACTAATCCAGCACCGGTAAATAGCTCACTAGCTTGATGCCAATCGTCTTTATCTAATATCTTAACCTGATAGCCAGAAAGCTCTAGCATGCGCTTGAATACGCCACCTAACTTACCTTCTCCACCAACGATGACCACATGGCCAATGTTCGGGTTAATGCACTTAAAACCGGTGTCTTTTTCTCGATGATAAGATTCGCGCATAAGGCGACGTAACACGTCTTCAATTAAGTCACCGCCAACGCCTGCTTCATCAGCTTCTTGGCGGCGTTTGTTGAGCATTGCAGCTTCTCGCTCTGGCGCATAAATAGGTACGCCAGCTTCACTTTTCACTTCCCCAACATCAGCAACTAACGATAATCGCTTTGCTAGTAAATCTATCAGCTGACCATCGACTTCATCAATGGCCTGTCGTAATTTATCTAATGCTTCACACGACTTTTCTGACATCAAGCTCTCCTGTCGTTTTATCTTCAATACGCTGTTGCAATGCTAAACCTATCTTGTTTGCGCCATCACGTAATAATTGTTCAGTATCTTGCCAGTTTATACAGGCGTCTGTTACCGACACACCATACCGTAATTGATCTTTAGGTAATGAACTTGATTGATTACCTTCAAAAAGGTGACTCTCAAGCATGATCCCCATAATTGAACGATTACCTGCGCAAATTTGCTCAAATATATCATCGGCAACTAGCGGTTGTCTCGTGTGATCTTTACTTGAATTACCATGACTACAATCAACAACCAATTTAGGCGTAAGCCCAGCATCATTAATTTGAGTTTCAATCGCCTGAACGTCAGCAGTTTCATAATTAGGTGCTTTACCGCCACGTAAAATAATGTGGCCGTCAGGATTACCTTGAGTTTGCATTAATGCAACTTGTCCCTGCGTATTAATCCCCATAAAACGATGTGAATGCATGGCCGACTCTAATGCGTTTATCGCAACGTTAATTTTTCCGTCAGTGCCATTTTTAAAACCAACAGGCATTGATAACCCACTGGCCATTTCACGGTGAGTTTGTGATTCAGTTGTTCTCGCGCCAATGGCAGACCAACTAAATAATTCAGATAGATACTGCGGACTAATAGGGTCTAGTGCTTCCGTCGCCACAGGTATCTCTAATTCAGCAAGCCATACCAATAGCTCTCTGCCAAGTTTTAATCCTTCTTCCACTTCAAAAGAGTCATTCATGTGAGGATCGTTAAGCAGACCTTTCCAACCGACTGTTGTACGAGGTTTTTCAAAGTAGATACGCATAACTAGGTACATATCATCATTGAGCTGCTCATGAAGCTCTTTGAGCTTTAACGCGTATTCTTTAGCGCTCTTAATATCATGAATAGAGCATGGGCCAGTAACAACCAATAAGCGATGATCTTTGCCATGAATAATATCTGAGATTGTTTGTCGAGCCTCAGCAATATAATTAGCGCCTTGCTCACTCAATGGAATCTGTTGTTTTAATTGCGTTGGTGTAATCAAAACCTTTTCGGAGCTGATATGGGTATTTTCTATTGATTGAGTGCTCATTTACGTATCCTGCGACATAATTCTAGTTAGTTGATGCTCTTTTTAACATCAACCAAAACATCATGCAACTTTTTGATTGACTCCAATCGATTTTTCGAATCATTATTTGAGGTACTTTATGTAAATCACTACCGCATCGGTTTACCCAAAGTTGCAGGTGCTGCTGACTTCCCAATCACCCCAGCCAGTACACATAAGGTTAGAACGTATGGTGTAATTTCTAATAATTGAATCGGAATGACACTATCGACATCGCTAAACCGGCTTTCTTGCAATCTAATGGCCAACGCTTCTAAAAAGCCAAAGAATAAACATGACAACATCACGCCAATTGGATGCCAGCGGCCAAAGATTAACGCCGCAAGTGCTATAAATCCTTTACCAACAGTCATGTTTTCAACGAATCCAGCACCATGACCAATCGATAAAAACGCCCCTGCCAGTCCACAAATACAGCCACCAACAACAACGGCCATATAGCGAATTTTAGACACCGAAAAACCGGCACGTTTAAGTGCCGTAGGGTTATCACCAGCTGCTAACACAACAATTCCCCACGTCGAATACTTCATTAAATAAATAGTCAAAAACACCGCAATAAAAGCGAGATACACTAATATGTTGTGGCCACTAAGCAAATACCAATAGATTTGTGACAATAAGCTATCGTCATGCGTAATAATATTTGGAAACTCAATCGTAGGTAAACGCTGCTCATCACTAAGAATGGGCGTCATGCCTCCTTGAACAAAAATTCGTTGAGCAAGAAGTGCAGTGATGGCTACTGCCAATAAGTTGATTGCAAGACCAGATACAACATGATCACCTTTATGGGTGATACATGCAAAGGCATGAAGCAATGAAAAACAGCCCGTTATCACTATTGCTGCCAAAACACCTTGCCATGCAGAGCCCGTAACAGAAGCGATCGTCGCTGCGGCAAATGCGCCGAGTAACATTTTCCCTTCAAGGCCTATGTCCATTACGCCCGCACGTTCGCTGACAAAGCCAGCCAAGGCGGCAAACATTAATGGCGTTGCTAAACGCAATGATGCATCGAATAATAATATCCAAGAAAATGTACTATCCATCATCTCACCGGCAACTTATCTTTTTTAATAACATCCATGGGTCTGAGCCAATAATTAATGGTCGGCCTTAACATCCATTGCAATGCGCCGCAAAATAACACCACTAATCCTTGGATCAAAAAGATGATGTTGTTGCCAATCGATTCTTCATTAAAGGCAAGCTCCGATCCACCTTGATAAAGTGCGCCAAACAAAATACTAGCAATCACGATGCCCAGTGGATTATTACGCCCCATCAGTGCGACTGCAATTCCAGCAAAACCAAAGCCAGCGACAAAATCAACATTGAGTTGCAAACTATTGCCTTGCACTTCATTTAATCCAATAAAGCCAATCAAAGCTCCTGAAATCATCATCGTTATAATGACAATACGTTTGCTCTTTATACCTGCATAATGAGCACTTTCTTCACTGTGCCCTACTACTCGAGTTTCATAACCTAACTTGGTATGCCATAAGTAATAATACAACCCTGCACCGCACACTAATGCCCATAGAAAAGAAATATTAAGGGGTGTGTTTACAATATTATATCCAAATACTGCCATGATACTTTGCATGCTTGGCAATGCGCTTCCAGCAGATAATGACTCGCTTACCGCAGCCATTTGACCCGGCGCTTTTAAAGCACCCGCTAATAAATACACAAGAAAGGAAGACGCGATCAAATTCAACATAATTGTCGTTATCACGATATTAGAACTACGATAAGCATTGAGCCAAGCAGGAATAAACGCCCAAATGGCGCCAAATAAAGCGCAAAACAGCATCGATGCCGGAATTAGCAGCCATAGCGATAAGCCATCAAGTTGGATACAGATAATAGCAACACCAAGTCCACCAAGCGTTGCTTGCCCTTCGCCGCCAATATTAAATAGGCCCGCATGCCAAGCCAGAGCAACCCCTAACCCAGAAAAAATAAAGTTGGTTGCATAATATAATGTATAGCCGCGCCCTTCTTGCGTACCAAACGCACCATGATAGATTTGCGAAATCGCAGCACCAATATCTACACCTGTTAACGACAATACAATGACACTAGCCAATAATGCCAAGCCAATATTGGCCAGTGTTAACACGATACTATTGAGCCATGGTAATGATTTATTAGGCATCAACCACCTCATTTGCCAGCATTAAACTCAAGTCATTTTTACTTAACTGCTGACTATAATATTGTCCTATGATCTGTCCACGTTCGAATAAAATAACGCGATCAGACAAACTCATAATTTCATCTAAGTCATTAGAGCAAAATATAATACTGACGCCACTGTCTCTTAATTTAAACAATCGTTGATAAACACTTTCAATAGCGCCCACATCAAGTCCATTACTCGGGTGCGCCATCAATAATAGTTGCGGCGCTTTTGAAAATTCACGAGCAAGCACCAGCTTTTGTTGATTGCCACCAGACAAAGCCCCCGTGCTCAACATCGGGTTATTAGGTCGAATGTTCCAATCCCTCATTAATTCCTGACATCGCTGCTGATTGTGTTTATTTTGATAAACAGCCTTGGTGGAAAATGACTCTGTATGATGTCCTAAGATCGCCGTTTCAAATATAGGAAATTCACTAACAATACCTTCCCCCGTTAAAGGATCAGGAACATAAGCGATCCTTAATTCCCGTGCTTGCTTTAAGTCATATTGTTTACTTGGTTTAAACCGTGTGCCATTTACGGTAATTCTGCCATGAGTAAATGGTTTACTGCCCGCAAGCACAGCAAGCAGATTTTCATGCCCTGCCTTAGCGAGTCCAGTAAGTGCAACAATTTCATGACTATTTACCTGAAAATCAATATCAGACAAACTAAACGATTGGCGTGATGTTCCCAGTCTCGTTTTTTGCTTTATTCCTAGGTTCGACACTTTTAAACGCAGCGAACGATCAACGCCACTCACACTACTATTGGGATGGGGGATTGTAATTTCTCTTCCTACCATCAATTTACTTAGATAACCCAAAGTAACCTCTTTTGGGTTAATGTTATTAACAAGCTTGCCATGTGCCATCACTGAAATGACATCACAGATATGATGTAAAATAGACAACTTATGAGCAACGATTAAAATTGAAATGCCCTGCATTTTCAGGAGCTCTAATAAGTCAAGCAAGTGATTTGATTGCAGCGGCGACAGCAGAGCCATCGGTTCATCAAGAATTAATACCTTGGCACCACGATAAAGCGATCTAAGAATATCAACAAGTTGCCGCTCACTATAATCAAGTTGCGACATTAACATATCGAGCTGAAAACTAAATCCAAATTCTCGACATAACTGCTCTAGTTCTTGACGTGCTTTTGCCTTCTTACGCGACATAAAAAAACCGTTGTATTCGCCCAACAAAATATTATCGATAATCGAATAATGCTCTAACCAGCTAGTGGTTTGATGAAGCATACCAATGCCATTATCGATGGCGTGCTGCGGATTTTCGATATTCACCTTAACGCCGTCAACAAACACCTGTCCATGCTCAGGGTTAATAAGGCCATAGGCAACTTTTAACAACGTAGACTTTCCTGCGCCATTTTCGCCAATGATACCGTGAATAGAGCCCGGCGCAATTTTAAGGCACACGTCATCCAGTGCTTTTATGTCATGGAAATACTTGACGACGTTCTGGAGTTCAAGCGCTGGCGATAACATAAATTAATTTATCCCCTGGGCGCACAGTGTGACAATAGATTTATTAGGATCATCTTGGGTCAACAGATATTGCTTATGTTCATCGATTGCATTTGCTAATGAAGGAGTGAACTCATTAGCGTTATATTGATCACGAGTTAACCCAACCCAATCACCAGATAGGCCAAGTTCACGGTGACCTGGTTGCCATTTATTTTGGCTAAAGTCGATAACACTTTGCCAAACAACTTTGCCGACAAGTTTAACCATTGAACTGAGCACAGCGCCGGGATACAAATGATTTTGATTAGAATCAACGGCAATGGCATAAAAACCGTGATCACTCGCTGCCTGATATACTCCAAGGCCTGAACCACCAGCGGCGGCGAATATAACATCGGCACCTTGCTCATATTGATGACGAGCAATTTCGATGCCTTTACTAGGATCATCCCATGCATGAGACGTTGAGCCAATGTAATGGCGGGTAATCAATATATCAGGTTTGACTGACTTTGCCCCTAACGCATAACCACAACTAAACTTTCGGATCAACGGGATGTCCATTCCACCAACAAAACCAATGTGATTGGTTTTCGATTTTAACGCCGCGAGCACACCTGCTAAATAAGCGCCTTGCTCTTCCTGAAAGGTAATAGAGCTGACATTGGGTAGATTAACAACGCCATCAATAGTAACAAACGAAATATTTGGATAGGCCTTTGCCGCACGCTCAATAGCTGGCGATACCGCGTAACCGATACCAATAATTGGATTGTAACCACGACGCGCCAATTTCATTACGCCAAGCTGAGTTTGGACATGATTAGCAGGCTCTACTTCTTTAATAACAAAGCCACGCTCTCGCAGCGGAGAAACGCCATTTTCAAAAGCAGCTTGATTAAAGGAATGGTCATATTTGCTCGACCGATCATAAACAACTGCTGCGCCAATGTTATTAACAGTCGCCATCGCGCTACTTGCCCAGCCAATGACTGTGCAAAATAACAAAATAGACATACAACTAACTGCTGGCACTTTTTACTCCTTTAACAATGATCAGGCATGCCGCGTTCAACGGCATTTAGTAGACGCTTAGTTTTTCGATTTACGACTGGCTGATTATTTAATTGTTTCGCAATCGCCCAATCAATGTGTTCTATTACCATCTCACTCGCTTGTAGCTTTTTTTCTTCTAGTGCCTCGATAACTTTCTGATCATAACTCGCATTGCCCAGTGCAATAGAAATATTTCTCAGCCAACGTTCGTGGCCAATTCGTCTGATTGGCGATCCTTCCATTTTTTTGAGAAATTCGTCTTCGCTCCAAGCGTATAACGATAACAGCTCTGGCGAGTGAATATCTTTACGTGGAATAAAGTCATTCTCGTCACTGGCTTGGGCCATCTTATTCCACGGACAGATAAGTTGGCAATCATCGCAGCCATAGATACGATTGCCAATGGCATCTCGAAACTCTTCAGGAATTGCGCCAAACTTTTCGATGGTTAGATACGAAATACAACGGCTTCCATCAACCACATAAGGCTCAACAATTGCTTGGGTGGGACAGATAGTAATACAGGCAACACATTTTTCACATTGCTCAATAACTGGCTCAGATACAGGCAGTGGAATATTAACGAGTAATTCACCTAAAAAGAAAAATGATCCCGCCTTTTCATTCAAAATTAACGAGTTCTTACCTACCCAACCAACGCCCGCTTTTTCCGCCAACTGGCGCTCCATGATAGGCGCAGAATCAACAAAAGGGCGCGCAACGAGGTCGCTCACTTGAGTTTCAATTTTTTGTTGAAGTTTCTTAAGGCGGTTACGCATCATCTTATGATAATCACGCCCGGTAGCATAACGACTGATATAGCCATTGTGGGAATCTTGCAATGTAGAAACAATCAGCGCCTGGGGCGGTAAATAATCAAGGCGCACACTGATGACACGTAAGGTTCCAGGTAATAATTCATGCGCTCTAGCGCGCATTAAACCATGGCGCGCCATATAATCCATTTCACCGTGATAGCCATTCTCAATCCATTGCATAAACTTGGCTTCATGATGGGATAGATCCGTATCACAAATACCAATATCGGCAAAACCTAGTGCTAATGCCCATTGCTTAATGTCTTGTGCCAATTGTTGATAAAACGCGTCACTACTCACAAACAAATATTTCCAAAATTTTCGGTCCGCTACTTTAACATTTTATCCCGCGACGATTAAGTTAATCCTCAATCGCATTAATGATGATGTGCGTGTTCTTTCATTGACGGTGCGTCTTTAACTTTCACTGGCGTCGTTATTTGGCTGCCATCATTAAGCAGGAACGACATAGTAAACTCACCGCCTTTAGTCAGTGGTTTCTTCAACCCCATCAGCATCACATGAAAGCCGCCTGGTTTAAATGTCACTGATTTATGCGGATTAATAACCAGCTCTTCAATATGACGCATCGCAACTTTACCATCGTCAAAATAACTCTCATGTAGCATGCTGTGTTTTGCAATATCACTACTAACCCCAGTCAGAACAATAGCTTTGTTACTGTGATTAACTAACGTGAAATACGCAGCGCCATTTGGAACAACCGGCGGCAATGCTCTAGCCCATGCTTGTGATATTTCAATATCACAAGGCTGCTGTTTACTCTTATCAGTTTTATGATTATGAGCGACGGCTCCAGTAGAAATGAGGACACTCGACAACAAAATGACTTGTATTCCACGCTTTGAAATCTTACCTAGCTGCTTCAAACTAAACATATTATTCCTTATCAGAGACTAAAAATTTAATCATACACCTCCAACCACTCTTAGAGTTAGCGATAGATCAAAATTTTGATTAGATTTCTCGACTATAAACGATATACTGCGGCCAATTTTCGTTATTAGGAATCGTCGTGAGTTATTTGCTGTCTTGTCTGTATTTGATATGGGTTGTTTTGATATCGATAATCTTATTTCCGATTGCTGTTGTTATCCGGATAGTAACGACGCCTTTTGACAAAAAACTCATTGTTTTAAATTTCTTTAGCCACTTTTGGGGGTCACTATATTTTTGGACAAACCCGTTTTGGTCACTTGAAATAAAAGGTAGAGAACATTTACCTAAAGATCGACCTGTCGTGTTTATTTCCAATCACTTATCGACTATTGATGTGTTGGTTGCTTCTCGGCTATTTACCCACTTTAAATGGGTTTCTAAAATAGAAAACTTTAAAATTCCGTTTATTGGCTGGACCATGTTTCTCAATAAATATGTGGCGATTAAGCGAGGCGGATTAAGTTCGATTAAAGCGATGATGAAACAATCAATGAAGCATTTAGAAAATGGTAGCCCGATTTTTATATTTCCAGAAGGATCTCGTGCCCAAGATGGCCAACTAAAATCATTTAAAACTGGCGCTTTTAAAATTGCCCAAGATGCCAACGTCGATATTGTGCCTATCGTATTAACAGGCACTGATAAAGCCGTCCCTAAAAGTAGCTTACACTTTCGTGGACATCAGCATATCAAAGTTGAGGTATTAGCCCCAATCAGTGCCCAAGATCATCAACAGCTATCACTTAAAGAACTGACCTCTTTAGCACAAGAAAAGATATCAGCGGCGCAGTTTTAGCAGCCTAAGGTAAAACAATCGCAACAGCGTTATCAATCAACGCTTCTTTATGCGCTTTAGTTTTTTTCTTGATATAGGCTTCTAAGCGGCATGCTTCACGACGACATGACGCTGATTGATTAAATGCAAGGGTCACTGGTCGTCGTGCTCTTGTATATTTGGCCCCTTTTTCACTCTCATTATGTTCTTTGAGGCGTCTCTGGAGATCCGTAGTGACGCCGCAATATAACGAGTCGTCATTGCATCGCAATAAATACACAAACCAAGCACTATTATCTTTCATATCAACTTCTGACAACATTAATTGGTGGATTTTACCAATTAGTGAGCACATCACCAATTTATATTTCATAAAAACGTAAATTAACCTTTTAATACAATAAATTAACACTATGGCGCTAACATTGCTTAATCGAGAATATATACATTCTAGTTAACAATAGGCGTCTATGAACTCCCTTAGAAAAACAATTATTACCTTAGTTGGCGGCGGACTACTCGCTTTTGGCCTCATTTTTATATTACTTCCCGGAACAGTGATTATTCTCCCTATTGCTTTGGCTATTCTCGCGCTTGAATATGATTGGGCTCGCCGCTATGTCAAAGTAGCTCAACGCATGCTCACTAAAAGCGCCAAGAAAATGGATCAATTTGTTGCTAAATGCCGAAGAAAATAGTGCTAAGCAATCGCCTGTTAGCTACAATAGCGGCTCTTTAACGTTTAGCGATTGGATTAAGTGATGAATCAAGATGAAATGAAAAAAGCAGCAGGCTGGGCAGCCTTAGAATATATCGAAAAAGATACTATTGTTGGTGTCGGTACTGGCTCAACTGTCAATCATTTTATTGATGCCTTAGGGTCGATCAAAGGCGATATTGAAGGTGCGGTTTCAAGCTCAGAAGAATCTACCAAGCGTTTAAAAGAATATGGCATTCCTGTCTTTGATTTAAATACCGTTGACGAGCTAAGTGTTTACGTTGATGGCGCTGATGAAATCAACGAAAAAATGCAAATGATTAAAGGCGGCGGCGCAGCACTTACGCGAGAGAAAATCATTGCAGCGGTTGCGCAAAAGTTTATCTGCATTGCTGATGAGTCTAAATTCGTTACTCACCTTGGTGCATTCCCATTACCAGTTGAAGTTATTCCGATGGCTCGTTCATATGTAGCACGTCAAATTGTTAAGCTAGGTGGCGATCCAGTCTATCGTGAAGGCGTTATTACCGACAACGGTAATGTCATTCTAGATGTTTACAATTGGTCGGTTGAAGATGCGAAAAATTTAGAGCGTGAATTAAACGAGATTGTTGGCGTCGTCACTAACGGTTTCTTTGCACAGCGCGGTGCTGATGAATTATTAATGGCAACACCTCAAGGTGTCAAAAAAGTCGCTAATAAATAACACGCCGAACAACATCTGAGAAACAGCAGCCAATCATCGACTGTTGTTTCTTATTGTCATCAAATCAGTCAATAATTTCCTAAAAATCATCGTAAAATCTGTTCGTTTCTATCTCACATTATCATCTCAAGTTCACTTAACACCTATTTAAACATTTTATTAACATTAACGATTGATATTTCCCTATATAGTCATCAGTTATATCCAATATACTCTTATGAAATAGCTATAAATAATTCCTAAAAGGGCTTTAAATACGCGAGTTTTGATTGCTATACTGCAGTTAACTTATAGTTTGATTAAACTCTTTACTTAGGCTGCTATAGTTTTTATTTAATTTAACGATTACCCGCTAAAACTTGCTAGGAAAATTAACAATGGCTCATTTTTCACTCGAAAAGAACAAAATTAAAGTATTACTTTTAGAAGGCTTGCATCCAAGTTCATTGGAAGTCTTTGAAAAAGCTGGTTATACCAATATCGAGTGCCTAAAAACCTCCTTACCAGAGGAAGAGCTCATTGAAAAAATTAAAGATGTTCACTTCATTGGTATTCGTTCTCGCACTAATTTAAACGCCAATGTTATTGCAGCTGCGCAAAAGCTCGTCGCTATCGGCTGTTTCTGTATCGGTACAAACCAAGTTGACTTAAATGCTGCAGAGCAACGTGGTATTCCGGTATTTAACGCGCCATTCTCTAATACCCGTTCAGTGGCTGAGCTTGTATTAGGTGAAATTTTACTTCTATTACGTGGCATTCCAGAGAAAAGCGCTAAAGCGCATCGTGGTGAATGGTTAAAATCAGCCGTTGGTTCATTTGAAGCGCGTGGCAAACAATTAGGCATTATCGGTTATGGTCACATTGGTACTCAATTAGGCATCTTGGCTGAAAACTTAGGTATGCGTGTTAAATTCTACGATATTGAAGACAAGCTTCCTTTAGGTAACGCGAGTCAAATTGCGAACTTAAATGAATTATTAGCCACCTCTGACGTGGTGACTTTACATGTACCAGAGACAGTTCAAACCAAATACATGATCGCTAAAGCGCAATTTGATCAGATGAAGCAAGGTGCGATCTTTATTAATGCATCACGCGGCACCGTTGTTGAAATTGACGATTTAGCTCAAGCGTTAACGTCTAATCAACTAAGCGGCGCAGCAATCGACGTGTTCCCTGTCGAGCCAAAATCAAACAACGAAGAGTTTGTTTCGCCACTACGCGGTATCGACAATGTTATTTTAACGCCTCATGTAGGTGGTAGTACTCAGGAAGCGCAAGCCAATATTGGCTTTGAAGTATCAGGAAAACTTGTTAAGTATTCAGACAATGGGTCGACATTATCAGCGGTTAACTTTCCTGAAGTATCTCTACCGGCACATGATGGCAGCACGCGTTTATTGCACATTCATAAAAACCAACCGGGTATTATGAACCAAATTAATATGGCCTTTGCCAAGCACGATATCAACATCACCGCCCAATACTTACAAACTACTGCCGACATTGGTTACGTAGTAATGGAAGTTGAAGCGAAGGATGCTGAAATTGCTTTTGATGAGTTACAAAAAATTGATGGCACTATCCGTGTTAGGTCACTGCATTCTGCATAAAAATTAAAAAGTAGTATCACTTATGGCGCAACAATCTTTGATTCTTGCGCCATTGTTATTGATACCCGTTACCATTGAAGATGCTTGTTTCAGAGCTCGGGTAGAATTCGAATACAAGGCATGATTTGTAATTAATGGTCATTCCCTGATTA
>OJBM01000127.1_pt1 | contig 38213 bp, 33 predicted proteins | sample 1591061 | NCBI WGS metagenome assembly OJBM01 (sample SAMN05416872, study PRJEB24817) | seawater metagenome | isolation source: Sea water | place: Canada:Atlantic | collected 2013-11
CTTTATAATAGTGTGAGAATGTTTTTTGAAAATGGTGGGGGTGATGCATATATTGTGTCTGTTGGTGAATATGGTGAAGCCAGTAAAAAGCCTATGGATGGAAAGTCTAGGCAAATAGTTAATGCGAACGTAAAGTTAGCTGACCTAACTAGAGGGCTGGAATTACTAAAGTTTGAGGAAGAACCAACGATCTATTACTGCCCAGAAGCAACACTGTTGTCGGTACCTAACAATGGAACGCTTATGCAGGAGATGCTGCTTCAGGCAGAGCAAATGCAAACTGCAATTTGTTTATTTGATATTATAGGAGGCCGAAATCCTGACCCCATAATGTATCCAAATGACATTGAGGCATTTCGGGATAATACAGGTTCGCAGGGTTTAAAGTATGGGGCTAGCTATTATCCTTTCGTGGGTACAACCATCATGCAATCGGGTGACATAGATTTTACCTCATTGTTTGGTGGTGACATTGCGAGTCTAGAGCCACTATTAAATCCCGCTCATCATCCTAACCCAGTAGCAGCTAAGTTGTTAGATATGGTTACCAACCCTCCAGAAAAGCCTCTTACTAATAGCCAAATTCATTCGGCCTTGTTAAATGCAAGTAAACCTTATGGGTTGATTATTAAGCACGTACTAAACGATGCAAATATATTACCTCCATGTGGTGGCATGGCGGGAATATATGCAGTCAATGATAACCAGTTAGGGGTTTGGCATGCGCCAGCTAACGTGAGCATGGTGGGCGTTTCCGAGTTGCCGATTAGATTGAGTGACAGTCAACAAGAAAACTTGAATGTTGATGCAATATCAGGAAAGTCAATAAATGCAATTCGATTCTTTAACGGTCAAGGCATACTTATTTGGGGGGCGAGAACGCTGGATGGAAATAGTGAAGATTGGAGATATGTCCCTGTTCGTCGGACCATGACCTTTCTTGAGCAGTCTATAAAGTTAGCGGCTAGAGCCTATGTGTTTGAGCCAAATGACGCGAATACCTGGACGGGTGTTAAAAGTATGATCAGTAGCTTTTTATCAAGCGTATGGAAAGAAGGAGGGCTACAGGGGGCTCAACCGACTGATGCATTTCAAGTTCTAATCGGACTGGGAACAACTATGACGCCTGAAGATCTATTAAATGGCTATATGAATATTACAGTTAAAGTTGCAGTGGTAAGGCCAGCCGAATTTATTGAAATAACATTTCAACAAGAAATGGCCAAATCATAATTGGAATGGCTTAGCAACCCAATAATATAAAAAAACAATTGGTAAAAGGAAGGCAAATATCATGGCAGATGATGGAAGCAAAGAAAATAGCACATGGCCAATGCCAAAGTTTCGTTTTGAAGTTGATTTAGGAACGGAGCTAAAAGGTGTGGCATTTCAAGAAGTATCTGGAATGGATAAAGATGTACAGATAATTGAATATAGAAAAAGCAATAGCCCATTGTTTTCAACAGAAAAAATGCCTGGAATTGTAAAATATGGAAACATAACCATGAAAAGAGGGGTGTTCGTAAATGACAACTCTTTCTGGGATTGGATGGCCGAAATAAAGATGAATACCATTAAGCGTAGAACAGTACTAATAAAACTTTTGGATGAAACTGGAAAAGTTACCATGAAGTGGCAACTTAATAATGCTTGGCCAACCAAAATAAGCAGTACAGACCTGAAGTCAGATGATAGTTCGGTGGCTGTTGATACGATAGAAATTGCTCATGAAGAAATGATTATTTCTAATGGCTGATCTTCTAACTGGGTTTTACTTTAACGTTAAAATAACGGGTATTGGAAGTAAAGATGACATGGCCTTTCAAGAGGTAACAGGCATTGAAAAAGAACTAAAAACGGACGAAGTCGTTTGTGGTGGTGAAAATAGATTTAAATATAAGCTTCCAGCTGGAATAACATCACCCAACTTAGTTTTAAAAAGAGGTGTTTCCGAAAGTATATCTCCATTGATTTTGTGGTGTAAGGAAACGTTAGACACAGGGTCTTCTTTACCCATCCTAACCAAGGACATTCAAGTTCAATTACTTAATAAAGAAGGAGAATGCTGTCTATCTTGGGATTTTATATCTGCTTATCCGGTTAAGTGGTCTTCGAGCGGTTTAAACTCGCAAGAAGGAAACGTTTTTATAGAGACGATCGAGATGGCCTACCAGTATTTTGATATATCTCCTAGTCTAACTTAGTTAATTGAGTATATAGGAGAAGAAAATGCCTATTGAGATACGAGAAATTATTATAAAAACAGAGGTTGTTTCTCCAAATAACGCTGAAGATAATTTAGAAACTATAAAGAAAATCAAACTTTTAAAAAAGGAAATAATTAAGGAGTGTATTTCCTTAATTAAGGATAATGCCACAAATGCTCATAATTCAAGGTAGGAATAGAGAGGGTTAATAATGTCAGGTTTAGTGAAAATGATCTTAACAGCCTATAAGGATGGAAAGTTTTCAGAAGCTATTCCTGGTTGTGAATATAAAGTAATGATCAACCCTGAAAAGATTAAAATTGATGACAAGATTAGCCATAATGATAATAATATTACGGGATCAGGTTCAGATTACCCCACATTTAATTATACCAATGGCAGTGAACTCAACTTTGAACTGGTGATCGATTGCACTGGTGTTGTTGATGGCAAACGGTTGCTCCTGCCAGTTGAAATAGAGTTACTAAAAAGTGTTGTCTATAACTATAATGGTGAAATTCATCGTTCCAATTATGTGGTAATTCAATGGGGCATAAGCACTGAATTTAAGGGCGTTCTTTCAAGTCTTACTACAGAATATACCTATTTCAATTCCCTTGGTTTACCATTGAGAGCAAAGGTCTCGTTATCGTTTAAGGCTTACAAAGACCCTGAGTTAGCTGCAATAGAAGAAAATAGACAGTCTCCCGATATGACTCATTTCATAAGTGTTACACAAGGAGACACACTTCCAAACTTGTCTTATCAAACTTATAGCGATAGCTCTTACTATGTGAAGTTAGCTCGTTTCAATGGGCTTAATAAATTTAGAAATATAAAGTCAGTGAAAAATCTTATCTTTCCTCCAATACTACAGGATAAGTAATGGCTTCTGAGTTAATAGCGTCAGGCGGTCTTGTTACCTACGAAGTTAAAATTGAAGGAAATAAAATTCCGGATAAATATGGTGTTGTTTCAATTCAAATTGAGAAATATGTAAATCGTATTTCCGGTGCCATTATTGTAATTAACGAAATTACAGGTGCCGACACCCAATTTGAAGTGAGTTCATCAGACAACTTTATTCCGGGAAAAGCAATAGTAATAGACGCAGGGTATAACACTAAAAATAAAACTATATTTAAAGGAATGGTAACAAAGCAGTCTCTGAAAATAGATGCAAACCTAGGGCCGACCCTAGAGGTTGAGTGCAAAGATCTGGCAATTCAAATGACAGTAGGACGTAAAAATGCCAGTTATGCTAAGGGAGCTGATAGTGATGCTATCACTAAAGTCATTGGTAATTATGGAGCTTTAACTTCAAATGTGGCTAGTACCACACCTTCCATTCCTCTTTTACAGCAATACTACTGTTCAGATTGGGATTTTGTTTTGGCAAGAGCGGAAGTTAATGGAATGCTGGTCAGTACAATAAACGGCAAGGTATCAGTATTTAAACCGGACGCTAATACTGAATCAGTATTAAAACTGGCGTACGGTAATAATTTACTTAGTTTTTCTGCTGATTTAAATTCAATCACCCAATTAGGCAGTGTTAAAGCCAGTGCATGGGATCCCAAAACCCAAAAATTAATAACGGGTGAGGCTTCTAGTGATCTTGCAGGGCCTGGTGATATTACCAGTAAAAAACTATCCGATACGATTGGACTTTCTGATTATCTGTTGCAAACAACCGCTACAGAAGAAAAAGACGATTTAACAAATTGGGCAAAAGCGCAAATTATAAAAAGTGAGTATTCAAAAATATTAGGAAAGGCAAGTTGTCAGGGGACTAGCTTGGTTGAGCCTGGCGTTTATATAACTATGGCTAGTATGGGAATTCGATTTAATGGAGATCACTTAGTGTCCAGTGTTCGTCATGAAATTGAAGGCGGTAATTGGACGACGCATATAGGGTTAGGGCTCTCACCTATATGGTTTACCCAAGGCCAGTCAGATGTCATTGCCCCTCCCGCGTCCGGTTTACTACCGGGTGTTCAAGGGCTCTTTAATGGAACAGTTAAGAAATCTTATGATGATCCAGATAATGGCTTTCGTGTATTAGTTGATTTACCGCTTTTTGATGAAAGTGGAGATGGTCTATGGGCCAGATTACTCAATAATTACTCTACTGACGGTGCAGGGATGTTTTTTTACCCTGAGGTTGGGGATGAAGTTATTGTAGGGTTTCTAAATGATGATCCCCGTTACCCTGTAATTTTAGGGAGTGTTTATAGTGAAAAGTTTAAGCCTTTTTCTGACTTTACGCCTGATGAGAAGAATACTAAAAAGGCAATTGTCACAAAAAGTAAGTTAGAAATTGAATTTGATGATGAAAATAAAATTATTACAGTCACTACACCGGGAAAAAACAGTGTGGTGTTAGATGATAAAAATAAAAAGATATTGATTAAAGATCAAAATGATAACTCTTTAGAAATGTCTGATTCAGGTATTGAATTTAAAAGCTCCAAAGCAATAACAATTGAATCCGATAAGGAAATTTCTATTAAAGGAAAAAACGGTATCAAACTTGAGTCTTCAGGAGGAGATGTTGAAATTAAGGGATCTAATATTAAACAGGAAGCAGATTCGGCATTTTCAGCGAAGAGCAGTGGTACAGCCAAAGTCCAGGGCGGATCAGAACTGACTTTGAAAGGTGCAATGGTCAAGATTAATTAGATGTTTATATAAGGAGAGAGTGAATGCCACCAGCAGCTAGGTTAACGGATTTTCATATGTGCCCTATGGTTACTCCGGGTTTACCGCCGATTCCTCATGTAGGTGGCCCGGTTACTGGCCCAGGAGAGCCTACAGTTTTAATTGAGAAGCTAGCCGCAGCCAAGGTAGGGGATATGCTGGTGTGTGTTGGTCCCCCAGATAGCATTGCAAAGGGATCCAGCACTGTGATGATAGGCGGATCACCGGCCGCCCGAATGGGTGACCAAACATCTCATGGTGGTCAAATCATGTTGGGTGCCTTTACTGTTTTGATTGGAGGGTAGGTAAGGTAATGACGACTGAAAAAGGTTTTTGGGGCAGTGGCTGGACATTTCCGCCCACGTTCGACTCCAGTAATAATCAGTTAATGATAAGCCATGGTGAAGAAAATATAAGGCAATCTATAAATACAATTCTTAACACTCAGCGGGGTGAAAGAAGTGTAATTCCTGATTGGGGTATTGATTTAAATACCTTTAAGTTTAAAAAAATGGATGCAAACCTTAAAGGAAGAATCATTTCTAGTGTAAAACACGGTTTACTTAGATTTGAGCCTAGAATTTCAGTTGAGAATATAACGATAGAAGGCATTAATGGCAGTGGTTCAAAAATAGGCATATCCATAAATTATATCATTCATAAAACCAATACGCGCCATAATCATGTTCATCCATTTTCTGAAATCGAGGGAACTAATCTTGTGGCTAAATAGTAGAGTAATAGCTAGAAATGGTTAGCCGTGCTGAGCTCGAGCTCCCCTCACTATCTCCACTAAATGTTGAACTGGATGGTCGCTGTTCGTTGGATCGGCTGTATTTCCTAGTGAAATTTAGCAAACTGATCAATTTTTACGATGAGAATAATAAGGTTCAGGGTAGTTGGTTCGAGCTATTATTGAAGGATCCTGCTATTAGCAGCGCCTATATTTGTAAAACCCCATACGCGCAGGGAGTTAAAGAATACATTGATTTGTCTTCAAAACTCGATGAATTAATCGCTATCTCACTTAATAATCCTTTGAATCTAGAAGGACTTAAATCAAAAATTATCCATGTTTATACGCAGCTTTTTGGGCTAATTGAGCGTGTGTTTCTCAATATTTTTGAATGGTACAAAATAATCAATTCCCAGCTCAAGGAGTATTCATTTAAAAGCAATTTTCTTGGTGAAATAAGCTGCCATATTAAAAAATATCTAAAACAGTTTATTAAGTTATATGAGTCGTTTTGTTTGTTGAACAAGGTAGATTGTAGCGTAAATCTATCGGGGCTGTCGTTTATTAGTGAAGAGTGGACAGGTTTAACTGGTGAGGCCGCTAATTCCCGTGTAGATACAATTGCTCCCTCCATAGGATGGAGTATTAAGGAAGGTGGGGAAGTTCTATCTGTTATCCACCAAAAGATATTTGGTCTGTATTTGAAGTTTATAAAATTGGCGGAGATTAGTTATAGAGACCTTACGTCTAACTCAAATAGCTATCCAGATACCGCCCTTATTATTAGTTTTGTAAGAATGCTTGATGACTATAAGGATCAGCTAAATAAAAATGTCAGTAGGCACTTGGACCTTTATTATGAAAGAATATTAGCGCTAAATAATCGTAATGAAGTTCAAGATAAAGCCTATATATGCTTGGAAATAGCAAAAGACATGAATGAATTGGTTGTTAAAAAAGATACTAAGTTCAATGGAGGCAGCTATCTAAATAAAAAGCCAATTATATTTTCAAGCGATAATGAGTGCTGCATTAATGGGGTGTCAATTGCTGAGGCTATTACAGTCTGTTACCACAACCGTGAATCTAATAAAGGGCTATTAACAAAAAAGAATGTATCAAGTAATTTATTAACGTCAAAAGGTAAGGACGTAAGCGCTTCTGGAATTGAAATGTTTGGAAGTAAGCATGACTCAAGAGTAGATAGTGGCTTCATGTTGTCATCTCCCTTGTTCTTACTGGGGACTGGTAATAGAAAAATTACAATAACCTTTAATATTGAATCAACACTAAATCCCTTCCTAGGGAGTCAAGTTTATCTAACAAATAATAGGGGGTGGATTAAGGCTGTAAATGTACTTTGGTCTGTGGATGATAATTTACCTGGTAGCCATTCGTTATCGATATCCCTAGCAAGTGATGACCCTCCTATAGAATTAAGTAAAGACTTAAAAAAAGGAGGTAAGTTTTCTTGGCCTCTAATTAAAATATTGTTGAGTGATTTTAAAGAGCTCTCAGTCGTTAGGTCTATTGATGTTGAAGTTGATGTAAATAATGCTAATGCACGTTATTCAAATGACTACGGCTTAGTAAAGAGTAATGGAATGTCATCTCCCTTCGGGCCTGCTCCAAAAGTTAATAGCCATTTCTATGTTGATTTACCCGAATTATATTCAAAGCCTATTACATCACTCGAAGTTGTATTTTCATGGAATAACCTTCCTGAAAGTTTCGATGAATATTATGAGGCATATAACGACTTCCTTATAGATTCACAAAGTACTTTCAGTAATGATTGCTTTAAGGTAATGCCCAACGTGCTGATAGCTGGGAAGTGGCAAGATGTTTTCTCTGAGACCGAAGATGAATTTAAAGTCTCTCAAGGAAGTGAAAGTATGTATCAATCTTCGGATGGTGACCCAAAGATAATAAATATAAATAAAACTTCGACGTTTTCACTAACCCCTTCTTCTGATAAACCAATTGTATTTCAGTCAAATATTAACTCATATATTGGGCTATTAGAGTTCGATTCTAAACCTGGGTTAATTAGGATTACACTTGATTCACCAAGTATGGGATTTGGACATGATATTTATGCGGATGTTGTTTCTAGTGTTACTGTTAGTAATGCAAATAGTTTTCATAAGCAAGAAACTATTAAAGCTCAAGCCACCTCTAAAAGCAGCGCTGCTGTAATTAAGAAACTGCCAAGTCTGCCATTTACACCTACGACGAACTCAATTGAATTAAATTATAGTGCAGAATGTAATATCGACTTTAGTCAGGTCAATAAAGATATGAAATTTCAATTCTACCATTGTGGTATTTTTTCGGAATATAAAGTGTTTGACACATTGTCACCCCCAAAGAATATTAACTCTAGGCTACTTGAGAACAAACAGGATAGTGCTGAGAAAAATGTAAAAAGCATAAATTTATTTCCTGTTATTGATTTTAACGGGGCCTTATTTCTCAAATTAGTGAATGTGGCTCCACCATGTTCAGTAAGCCTTTTATTTGAAATGTCAAATTGGGGAGGGAGTTCAGAGTGCGATGCACTCTCTTCGTACAAGTTCCATTACATGTCAAAAAATGGATGGAAGTCCTTAAGAGTATTGAGTGACGAAACGAATCATTTCAGTGGCAATGGAATAGTAGTTGTTTATTTACCTAAGGATTTAACAGATGAAATAGAGGTTTTTCCTGGTAAGGGTTTTTGGCTGGCCATATCTAACTATTCGCAGAACAGCTCCATTGGAAGACTTAAGTCTATACATACGCAAGCTTTGCAAGTTACTAGAATGCCCTCTAGCTACTCTCTAAGTGATGAAAAATTGCAGATTAAGAAGGGTTCCATTTCAAGTTCTGTCGTTAAAATTCCAGGAGTAAAGAAAATTTATCAACCCTTTGGTAGTGCCGGCGGGCACAAAAGGGAGAATAAAGAGGAGTTTAGAAAGCGAGTGAGTCAACGTATAAAGACAAAGGATAGAGCAATAACCGCTGGTGATTTTGAACAACTTAGTTTCCAGGTATCACCTAAGCTTCATTATTCTCGCTGCGTGAAATCGGATTCCTTGAAGTCAAATATTAATGTAGTGGTTGTCGATTCAGTTAGTGAAGGCTGCTTGGATAGCTTTACTCCTGGTCTAGTCAGTTCACAAAGGTTAGATGAAATAAGGGAATACCTAGTTTCTAGGTCATCGCCATTTAACCGTATTAGTGTTTTTAATATGAGGCATCAGCCAGTTAAAATAAGTGCAAAAGTTTTGTTTGTTAATGATGCAGGGACGCTTGAGCAGTGCAATTCAATTTCCAATCGTATCAAGGAGTTTATGTCTCCTTGGTGTTCTACCTATAAGAACACCATGCCTATAAGTGAAGGGCTTAACAGGACTGATTTACTGAACTTAATTATTGAGCAGCCAGATGTTTTGGAAGTAGCAGAGCTAACTATTGAATTGTCCGAAGGAGCTGGTGACAATATAAGATTTGTGAAAGACACGCGGCAAATTCTATACCCCCTAGATGATAAGACCATTTTTGTGTCTGCCAACAATCATGAAGTCTATATGTAATGTACTATTCAAATTATGAGTTCTGAAATGTCTGATAATTTCATTATAGATGAAGCTCTTTCCGATGAGTGTGATTTCAGTGTGCAGAAATCAATTGGCTTAAAATACATTAAGGCGTTAACAGACTCAAGTTGGAGTAACTTTAATGAGAGTGACCCCGGCGTTACAATATTAGAGCAACTTTGCTATGCACTAACGGAACTTGGCTACTGCAATGAATTTTCTATAGAAGATATCCTCACACGAAGTGATAATAGAATACACTTTGAAAATCAATTTTTTAAGCCTGAAGATATTCTAACTTGTAGCGCAGTCACCCTAGAAGATCAATGTAAACTGGTAATGGATAAATTAAACGGTATTGCTGGTATCTATATTTATCCTATGGTTTCAAGTAAAGGTTTAATGACAGGCTGCTATGATGTTTTCCTGAGTTTTGAAGAAAGGCTGACCCATCAGGATAAATCAATTCTTCTTAATCGTGTATTTGAAACCCTGAATTCAAACCGCCAAATAGGAGAGATGATTTCTAAAGTCAAATCACTCAGCATTAAGGAGATATTGTTACAAGGCAGTATAAGTATTAACTCAAACACCTCAGCTAGAGAGGTATTGGATGACTTAAGTTCAAAGCTTCATAGTTATGTTAGCCCAGTAATCAAAAAGTCTTCTTATGGTGCGTTGAAATCTAGATACCTAGACTCAGGTGCCATATTCAATGGTCCGAAATTGAGTAAAGGCTGGATGCCCGAGTTAAGTGGAGAATGTGAAAAAAGAAGTACTGTAAAGATAATGGATATTATTGCAATAATATCCCAATTAGAGGGCGTTGAAAAAATACATGCTTTGTCTTTTCTAGCACCGAATGAACCTTTAAAAGATGAAGGGCTGGTTGCTATTGCCCAGGATCAAGTGGCCCAGATAGGCATCAGTTTAGAAGATTTTGACTTTTATAAATCAGGTGTAAAAGAAGACATCTCACTTAATTCCTCAGCAGAAAGTTATTTATCTAAAATGAATGGTGCAGATTCAGTTGACAGTAGCTCCAGTTCTATTAGTCCAGATTTACCAAAAGGTGTATTCAGAGATATAGGCGACTATTACTCTATTCAAAATACATTTCCAGAAAATTATGCGGTTGGTGAAAATGCACTACCGGATAGTGCCTCTAATTTTAGGGTGGCACAATCACGTCAGCTCAAAGGGTTCCTATCACTTTTTGATCAAATGCTGATTAATCAATTTTCCCAGCTGGACGGTACGTCATATTTATTGTCTTTTGGACTTCAAAGTAATGAAAGTCAGACCATAGAATTTTCGCCTCAAGTTCAGACAGCCCCACCATCCTATTTTTTTAAACCAATATACGACCTTCCTAATATTAAACCTCTACTACTAGGTCATGATGCATTTGATTTTGATTTAAAGTCTAAATCAGAAGCTGAGTCGCAGAGTTTGGCATGGTTGAATTTTAAGAGTGATAGTTATAACCAATATCTCTCAGGGTTAAGAAAATGCATCGAGGATGAAACCGAAAGAGAATCTAGAAGGAATTCCATACTTGATCACCTTTTGGCTCGTCATGGTGAAAATGGCTCTGAAATCGAAGAGATGATACTAGATACCAGGTCATTTTTAAGCACCACGCAAACGAAAATAATTATTAAATCGTTGTACTTACAGAACCTTGGCTTACTTTCCTATAATAGAGGGAAAGGTTTTAACTTCCTTAATGCCAAGGCGCTTATTTTCCCTGGTAGATATCGTCTGGCTAATTCAAATCTTTCGTTATTGGCCCAACTGGGTGTGCCAGCAGAAGATATAAAGGAGTTTATTCCAATATCAAAACTAGGGTTTTCTAATGTGGAATATCTTAAGGAACAACTTGAATCGATTATAGAGATGTTAAACTTGAAAGTGGATAAAACGAAATTTATTTCAAGTATTGAAGTGATTGATTGTAACAGTCGTGCATATGAGATGGCTGAATTGTTTGTCGATGGAGTAATTGATCTAAAGAGATTGGAAGAGAGGGAGAAATTAATTCAAGAGGATATAGAAAGTTACTCTACATTTGAACTTTTCAGTAATCTATTTCTTGGTCTTACCCACCATTATGGCCTGATAGTCGATATTTTACTTAACGTGCTGTCAGATTCAAAATTTTCATCTTGGGTTATCAATGAAAGAGTACTTGAGTCCAAGTTTAGCTCAATAGTAAATGGATTGAATGTTTTAGTTAAGTGTATGTCTGACGGTGATCATGTCTACCTTTCGGGTGAAGATATAATAACGATAGAGCGTGGGGATGCTGGAATCCTAACGCTAATTGACTACCAAAGGCACATTGACCAATTGATCTGGCTATCTGAGTCACGAAAGGGATTTATATTTGTAGAAGCGATGTTGTTGCTTAAGTCATCCTGTATGACTTCAGGCGAACTAAAGAAGTTAGGTCTAGCCGTAGATAATTTCTATCTGAATTCAATGTCTGTTTTTCCAGAATATGTTGCTTTGATACGAACAAAAAAATTTCAGAATTCCTTAGATCACATCTGTAGTCGTTGCATTCCTATGCATGTAAATCATAGGTCCTATTTCTACGACCGTGAAACGATTTCAAATATCACATCTGATTTCGTTGCCTGGCATAATGCTAATAATTTGAAATCAAGCACTAAAATAGATGGATCAAAACATGCTAAGAGCTTGATTAACCTTATTGTAAAGACTCCTTCAGAAAGCTCAGCGAGTGATGTAAAGTGAAAGAGTCAACCTACAATCAACTAGGTTTGGTCGATAGATGTATATGGCAAACCACCATTGATGATGAACATTATGCGATTCAGCTACAGGAACTATTAAGTAAATGGACTCAATCAGATCTCATTCCATTACTTGAGGTTGAGCTTGAGAGGTTTTGTGAAGCGGGTAAAACCATTCGATTGGATGAGCTTGTTCTCGATATTGGAAAAATCGAGTTTGATAATTTAGAGCGTGATCTACCTAGCCTAATAAAATCAAAATTGCAGAATAAGCTGTTTTATATTGTTGAAAATTCTTCTACCAATGTAATTAAAAAACCCTTAGGGGTAATAACAGAGGGCTCAGGTAATAGGGATTTGTTTAACTGGATTATTAAAAAGGGCACAGCGCCCTGGTGGTATACATCTAAAAGCAGTGTTCAAGATTTAATTGAGAGTAGCCTGATTCACCGTCCTGAATTTGTAAATGAAGTGATCTATGAGATAAGCCGAAGTAACGCTACTAGAGAGAGGGTTTTATGGCAGTGGGGAGAAATTGGTTGTAAGCGTATTGTTGATAAACTACAGCCTAATCATAAAGATGATATCTGTGCGCTAATTAAAGAAATACATCTAATTAACCGGAAACTAAGGGTAATAAACATTGATAATGCCATGTTTCTTGGTCAATTATGGAAAATGGCCATTGAGTATCTGCTCTGCACTCAAGGTGTTCCTTTTAGTATTAAAGATTTGTCTAATTACTTATTTGGAAAGCTATCAGATAACTATGATCACAATCATGATGTTTTAGTTCATCGATTTTCAGAAGAAGCAGGTTCTACTTCCATAAAGAATGTTCTATCAGACAGTTACCTAGACAATTTTACCGTACAGAATTATCTAAAATACCCTCAATTATACCTAACGAATTTTCCGGGTGATCAAGAGGCTTACTGGAAGCTATTTGTAAGTTTAATGCGGGAACGGCGCACGGAAGGAATAATTGAAGATAAGCTTTTACCTGGTAAAAATCCTCTAAAAATACAAGAAGTAATGTCCATATTATCAGAGGATAACAACAAGAAATTTGTTCAATTATTGCGCAAGGTAGGGCGTGAAGAAAGTGTGCGGCGGCACTTAGTTGCGCAGTTAGATGATAAGCATAAAGTCAAACTCATACAGATATTAGAGCCTAATGATCATGGTTTTATTCTAGTTCACGCCCATAGAACGAAGTTGGTCTTAATAGATGAAAAAAAGGATAAAGAGATTGTATGGGATATTATTTTTGCCTATTTGCTAATGGATGGTGGCAGTTATTTTAATAGGGTCGCGTTTGTTAAGAGTACTATTTTCAACGTTGCAAGAGAAAGACACCTTGACTATGAATACATGTTGGACATTTTACTTGGCTCAGTCATGGAGAATGTCGGATTTAATCATCGCTTTGAATTGATTAGCATTTTAGGCGATCTTAAAAAACAGGAGGCGAATCAAGAGAAGAATAATAAAAGTAAAAAAGTAAATTACATTGATATGCTTTTCGGATATTTAGTTAATGGCATATTTCCAATAGATATGAGTGAAGCCGATTTCAATGGATTGGATTTTAATCAGCTCTTAAGAGAAAAAAATAGCACATTGATTGAGGTGATTGGCAGGGCTGTTGGGGCTTCAAACTCAAAATCAAAAGGAAAGGTATTTGATCGGATTCTAAAGATTTTTAAGCAACGTCAGGTTGAAGACTTAATATCTGAATTATCCCCTCATAAGAGCAACGTATTAACGAATATAATAATGCAAGTACAGCTATGGCAGAAGCATTTATGCTTTCTTAATCTTAGTAATGCCGACCTGCATTTAAATATATTTTCTATGGCGTTAGAAATTGCTTATCTAAATCGTGATAACGGAGAAAACAAAGAAAGAATGGCAGGCCAGCTTCTACATACTCTATTTCTCTCAGTCAATAATCCCATAGCTACACTCATTGCTGAAGTTGAAGTTTGTATTAATAAGAATATAAATATTATATTAAGCGGTCATGATCTCTTGGTTTTGTCTAATGCATTGAATGGCTTACGATCAGAATTACCGAAAGGCTCCAGTAATCTAGCTTTAAGCAAGCCCCTAGTTCAAGAGGTAGACGATTGGACTTTGGCAAAGAAAATATCAACAGTCTATCGAATATTACAAGAACAGGGGGCTGCTAATAGCACTGATTATAACGGTAAAGACATTTTGATGATTGTTTTGGACAACCTGTCTATTAATGAGTGTCATAAAATATTTGATGGATTACTGAAAAATCCGAGTCAATTTAAGTTAATAACAAATTTGATTGAATACTTTAATGAGCCCAGAATCAACAGCTGGCTTAAGACTTTATGGCCGTCAGCGACAAAGGAAATGACCATTTTAGTGCAAGAATGGCAGGATAAAATCATTGCTAACAAATGGTGGGTGGGAGCCTCTTCTATTTTAAGAAGTAAACTGGAAAAAATATACTGGTCATGTGTTATTGAAAGTAGATTGAATGCTTCTAGGGGGGGGATGAATGATTCCTTCAATGGTATTTCTATAGATAGGCATTTTGGCGATAAAGAACTTAAACAGCTCTATCTAAATCTTATACATATCAGCTGTATAGAGTTGTCGATGCCAATCCCTAAAAGCATCCAGCCTTCAAATGAGATATTTAGTCATATCAAAAATAGTAAAATGGACGGTACTGCTAAATTGCATATAGACGATACTGGAACGTATTTGAAAAATGCATTATTCCCTGAAATTTTTCAATCCTTATTGGTAAATGGCCGAACTCCTTTTTGGCTTTCAAGCCGCTTTTCGCTACCAATCAATAGAATTATTTCAGATTTATTACATTTTCACCCCGACAAATTTAAGGTTTGGGCCAAAAGTCTATTAGGCAATAAAGAGGCAATGTTCAGGCTTAATAGCGCTATTACAATTTCTGAACTGCTAAAGGCAATCGCAATAGATCAAGCTGAAAGCAATGGGGTTTTGCTAAATATTGAAGCTTTATTCTTAGCGATATTAAACTGTGGCATTAAGCAATCACCACTTTACGAAGCCAAGGCTAATCTAGTCAATTCAGTCTTGGTTAAATGGATAGAGGATTCCTGGGAGGACTTTAGCCCTCGCTGGCCTTTACAGTACTTGCTATCCAGTAATGAAATAGGCGGTAAAGAATTAATAGATACATTATGGGTAAATAGGTATGTGATGCCGAAGGTGTTCTTAAACGAAATTGAAACGATAGAGCATGAAAATTCTTCGAAAGGCACTGTAAGTGTTGAAAGTAATGGGTCGAAGAGTGCACCTGAAATAGACTTTTACTCAGAATCTATTGTTCACGAAGTGCCAGAAAAGCAGCTTGAGCCGTTATATGTAAATAATGCAGGTATGGTTATTATACACAGTTTTTTTAGTATGTATTTTACCAAATTAAAATTGCTAGATGAAAACAATCAAGACGTTTTCGTTAATGAAATGAGCCAACGAAAAGCGGTGCATTGCCTACAGTTTTTAGTAAGTGGCAGTATGGAGACAGAAGAACAGCATTTAGTCCTTAATAAATTATTATGCGGGCTTCCATTGTCTAATCCTATTGAACGAGCCGTCGAACTAGAGTTGGAAGAAGTCAATATTGCGGAAAGTTTAATAGAAGCCATGATTGACTATTGGCCAGCTATTGGCAGTAGCTCTATAACTGGGTTTAGGGGTAATTGGTTGGTGCGCAATGGCAGCTTGACTGAGTTAGACGATCGCTGGGAATTGGTGGTCGAGCGGAAAAGTTATGACCTTCTATTACAGCAAGCTCCGTTTTCTTATTCTATTATTAATTATCCATGGATGAATAAACCTATATATGTAACTTGGCCGACTTAATGCTTAGAAATATTTACTATTTTATTTCTAGCCGATATTAGGGCAGCAATTGATTTTAGTTTGAAAATTTAATACACAAAAATACAATCAAGGAAGGTTGGGTAATAAATGAATACCTATCAAGAAAAGCTGTTGTCAGCCACAGAAATAACTCTCGGTACATTGATCTCCGAAAAAGCATCGCGACGGTCTGAAGAAAACTGTGCGGAGTTTAATTATTATTTTTCACAAGGGGTAAAGTTGGCCTCACAAGCACAGCTTGAACAAATTACCGAGGAGTGTGCCACGGTTCAGGCCATGAATGAACAAGTGGTGGCCAATGACAGTTTGGCAAAAAACCTTTTAAAAACTGTAAAAGAATCTGAAAAAAGCACTCAAGCGACCATTAAAAATACTCAAACAGCGGCAAAAAATGTGCAGGTGGCGGCGAATGCTGTCGCTAAACTGGCTTCTGATATCGGCAGCGCGCTTAATATTGTATTTGCAGCTGACTACGGCACTGACATCGCTAAAATGACACAGAGTGCCAATGACTTAGTGAGAGAAGCGGCTTATAAAGCAGAATCCGCCTCACAAACGGCCATGGAGGCCAGTACCATGACAGCGGAAATTACCGCCAAACAAGTCACCGATGGTACGGTATTGGTTAATAAGTCGGTACAGACCTTGTTAAAGGCCACACAAAAACAGCTTGGCCAGTTAGAAGTTCAAAAAACGGCTGATAGTGCTAAATATGCTGAGACACTGATTACAGATAAATCTGCAAAAGGCGTGCTGTTAGATTGCCAAAGCCAATTGCAAGCCATTAATAACAGCCATGCGCGCAGTAACCGTGAATTAAATTATAATCTCATGGTCACGCCACGCTCTTTAAGCAGTATTGCCTTAAAATACACGCCCTTTAGTCATCCTTTTAGCAGTAACCATGAACAGGAAAATACATTGGCGGTACCCAAGGCCGACGCACAGCATTTTATTTGCTTAGTGAAGGCCTCAAAACGGGGCTTGTTTAATATGGATGCGGCTAATTTAAACTTTAGCCAATATCAAGATCAAAGATTTATTTCAGTTAATGACAATGAAGCACAACTAGATTTAGCCAATAAGTTAGATTCAGACGGAGACGCTATTGAACCTGGTGTGAATTATGTTGTGTTTTTATACGTTGAGTTGTCCTTAAGCTATAAAAAATTCACACACGATTATTCCGATCTACTCTCAGCGCCGTCAGAGCTCTTCTCATTAGACGCCCCTTTGCCTGGTGTCAGCCAAGACATTCAATACACCACAGATAAAGACGGTGTATCGGCTATACAGTTCACTGTGGACGGTGATATACCAAAATGTGCCGAATTTCGATGTATGTTTGTCATGGAAAACAGCCCTCATAAGGGCGCTCTACTCATAATAGATGAGGATGACAGTCATGGAGGGACGCAAACTCACCATACAGAGAGTAAGCACTCTGGTATTCACTTAACCACTGCCATTGCCGAACACGTATCGGTTGCGAATTACATAGTAGCTAAATCCATTGGTGCTAGTACATTTAAGGCAAAAGTCAGTTCAGATGTTACGGATAATTTTGGTTATAAAATTATTCCCGGTAGAACTTATTCCACCGCTATATTGGCCACGCAGCCAGCAGGGGTTAGTTCTCAACCGTACACCAGCACCCTGTCTAAACCTACCATGGCCCTTGCTGATGGCGCAGAGGCGGCACCCCCTGAACCAACCCCAAATAAAAACACCAAGACCAAAGGCAAGGCCAATAAAAACCAAGGCCAGTAAAAACAAAGGGGCAGTAAAGCAAGGAATTAAGCAATTTAAGCATTAGTGAAAAAATTAGCCTGTTAGAAAAGGATTCAAACATGACTGCACATAAATACGGTATTAATGAAAAGAAAAAGGCCAATGTATCGGCATTAACCGACTCGGTTGAGAAACTCCAATTTCACCTTGCTCAGCAACAGTCCGTGGTGGATTCTCTCACACAAAAATCTTTAGAGTTTAGCTCTAGTTTGGCCATGGCCGAGCGAAAAAGAGAACTGGCCTCCAGTCAATCTGACTTAGCCATTGAAGTGGTCAGTTGCATAAAAACCATTAAACGCAAAAGCAACCTGGTTAAAAAGCAAACCGATAAGTCAGACGCCAAGATCAATAAAACGGTTAGCCAGATGACGCAACTGGTGCGTCAAGTGATTTTCGCAGTGGAGATCGTCAATAAGTTAGTGGCGCTTATTCAAAAAAAGAAAAGCTCTGGCGCCATTATTTCCGCAGAACTCAGCAGTGTCATGGCCAACGCTGCTACCGACGCCAATACCGCCGTTGCCACTACGCTGGTGGCGCTGCGAAGCTGCCATGTCGCCATGGCAACTGGTGAAGAGTGCAGCCAGCTTACCGAACAAGGGGTGCATCAGGGTATAGACCTATATGCCTTTATCACGGGTGAGACCAAAATATTAACTCGTTATAAAAAGATGTGTGAAGCGGTGAAGAGAGTAGAGGCCCTAGAGCAAGGCATAGAAGAAAATATGCCTCATATTCAGCAAGAGGGTCAATTAACAGGGGAGGGAGCGCCCGCAGCAATGGATGTGGCCGAGCTAGTAGACGAAGAAGACGCCCGTAATCAATTAATCGCCGAACTAGATGCCGATATTGCGTCGTTTGATACCAACCCCACAGAAGAGAGCCACAGCTCTTTACTTAGTCTAATTACCCATGCCAATCATACCGCCAAGCATAATTATAATTTGGCATTGTCGGCCAATAATCGGGTAACTCGCGAACTGGAAGAGGCTAAATCGAAACTGGCAAAAACCTCGGTGAATCTGGCGTCATTAGAGGCCGGCTTGTCTGCCGCCAATGCGGCAGCGGCAATCGCCTAGCTTCAATGGGTATTCATGTTTAGCCATATTGTTGAGTCACTTTAAAATTAGAAACAGGGGTAGCCATGTTAGAAGGTGGTGAGGCAGTGGCGGCGGAGCAGATAACGCCGCTCTCTAATAAAGCGATCAATACACAGCCAATTACTCCTGGGCTAGTAGAAGAACGGGCTGCCAAGCACGAGGGCCTAATTGATAACAATGAGCAATCGGCTAACTTACAGGTCTTATTTCAGGAAGTGGCCTGGCTAGAGCAGGTGATTCACCAAGTTATTCGTAGTTATTTAAAACAAGAAGGCCACGAACACCACTGGCAAGATATCCCTGTACCCGACTTATCGAATGATCAAAGCCGATACGCGCAAGATATAAACCGTTGGCAACTCAATACCTTTGAGCGCCTAGCCTTGGCCCTAGCTATTGCTCCCAGCATTCGCCCTGAAGTGCTGGATGTGTTTTTTGGCTTAAATCAAATGTACCAGCGCGGCTTTACCGAGTTTGGTGGCATCAGCGATAAAGCCTTCAGCGGTTTTATGCCCACCGGCCAAACTCTGAATTTTATCATCGCTGCTAATGACCCCCTGTGGCGCAGCCACGTCATGGCTATATTAGGTGGTCAGCATATTTTGCAGTCAGAGCAAGTGCTGTCCCTGCAAACCGTAGAAGACAATCAGCCCCCTTGGTGCGGGGCTTTAAACCTGTCACCCCAATGGCTGCATTACTGGTTAACGGGTGAAAAAGTACAGCCAGAACTCAGCAGTGGTTTTCCGGCCCATGCCATTAGCACTCCGCTAGATTGGCAAGACCTAGTATTGGATTACAGTGTCTTACAACAAATTGCCGAGGTACAAGCCTGGCTCAGCCATGGCGAAACCTTAATGAATGATTGGGGCTTGAGTAAAAAAATTAAACCCGGTTATCGGGCCTTGTTTTACGGGCCACCGGGCACAGGTAAAACTCTTACCGCTTCTTTGTTGGCCAAGAGTACCGGCCGAGAGATATACCGGGTGGATTTATCCATGGTGGTCTCCAAATACATAGGGGAAACCGAAAAAAACTTGTCCAAGGTATTTGATGCGGCAGCTTATAAAAATTGGATACTGTTCTTTGACGAAGCCGAGGCCCTATTTGGCCAGCGTACCTCCACCACATCATCCAATGATCGCCACGCCAATCAGCAAACCGGTTATCTATTGCAACGCATCGAAGATTTCCCCGGGGTAGTAATTTTAGCCACCAACCTTAAAGGTAATATGGATGAAGCTTTTACCCGCCGCTTTCAATCCATGATTTCATTTAAGTTACCGGAAAAAGAAGAGCGCCTACAGCTTTGGCAAAACGCGTTTACTGGTAGTTGTGAACTGGCAGACGATGTGGACTTAAATACAATAGCAGACAAATACCCCATGGCCGGTGGCTCTATTATCAATGTATTGCGTTACTGTGCCCTAGCTGCCATTAATCGTAATCAAAAAACAGTCAACCACGCCGATATTTTGGCGGGCATTAAGCGCGAATATAAAAAAGACAATCGTACCTTGTGATTTAGCCGCTAAATTAAACTCTCCATAAAGAAAACCCAAAGAACTGCGCTAAGCTTAATGCAGAAGCAACCGTTTTTTAAATTCGGCAGGGATCGCTGTGTCACAAGCTACTTTCCAGAACGAGAGCCAAAATAAAAGTCAAAGCCAAACACAGCAAAGCCTTCAAAGAAGGGCTCGCTTAAAGGCGGACAGTAAAAGTGCTGTGGCGGCAAATGTGGTGGGTCAGCACCGCGCTTTTCTCGAGGATAACCGGTCTCATAATACTCCTTTACAAAGACAAACTGTTCAGCAACCTGCACTTCAAAAACAAACGAATCAAGACCAGGCACTTCAAAAACAAGCTTCAGTTAATAATACCGGCCTGCCTGATAATTTAAAAAGCGGCATGGAAAATTTATCAGGCATGAGTCTGGACCATGTGCGCGTGCATTATAACTCCTCACAACCGGCCGCGGTGCAAGCCCATGCTTTTGCACAGGGCTCCAATATTCATTTGGCCAGCGGGCAGGAAAAGCATCTACCCCATGAGTTGGGGCATGTGGTGCAACAGATGGAAGGGCGGGTGAAAGCGACAACCAATGTGAATGGTATGGCGGTGAATGATAATGCTGGTTTGGAGAGTGAGGCGACTAAGCTGGGTGAGAGGGCGTTGATGTAGTCAGAAATAAATATAGCCGTCTAAATGCCACGGCTCAAAATGGAGTTATTATATGTATGCAGAGCTGAGTAATATTGATGGAGTTAGAAAAACATCTAATTCGAAACTAGGCCGTTCAAATACCTTTCATGAAAGGCAGCCTGTTGTATTAACAGATAACAGAGTTAAACAGCTTGCGCCCGCCAAGTTTAAACCTTCATTTAACCAGCCCAATCCTTTAATTGATGGAAGGAGATACTGGATAAGCAATTCGCCACCAGGATTTAAGCGTGGTGGTGCTTATTGGAACAGTAATGATAAAAAATACAATACAACCAAAGATGATAAAGAAGTTCACGTTACCATAGAGAGTACAGATGAAGTGAATAAGGGTGCCGCATTGAGAAATTATGTGACGACACACAAAAACTATCCAGGTGAAGCTAAAAGAGAAGAATTAAAAGTCGGGAATAGAATAGATTTATCAAGTTGGGATGAAAAGCGTCATAAAGTAAACGGCTGGCATATTAGCATAAAAGATGGAGAAAAGAATGTGGGGGGGTGGTTTGGAATAGTTGGGCAGGCTGGGATGCCAGGTTATAAAAATAAGGGGCATGCAGCTACACCAAGTCAAGTGGCAGCAGCAACTACAATGCATGGGAATATGAATGGTAATGCGCTCTAGTTTCTTGGGGGCTCTCAATGATAATGGGATAGTTGGACATATACGCTACACCTACCACTTCGTGGTCTAAGTAGGTTTGTTATAGGCAATTGCAAAAATCTTATAACAGCCACTAAAAACAAAGTAAAAGGTTTGAGATATGCATGAGAAAGTAGAGAGACAAAAAGATAATAAAAGTAGGGCTGTTGCTAATGTTGCTGTACAGAGTAAAAGTAATGTAAAGCAAATGATTGGGCTTGTGGATAATCGACAAGTTGGGACGAACAAGGAAGAAGTTAATGATCAACAATTTCCTCAACAGGAGTACTTGACAATACAAAGAAATCCTTATGGTAACAAAATGACCGGATGTGTGACCGCGTGTGGTTGTTTGAGATCTATTTTTAAACAGGCTTGTTGTGAAAAAATGAACTCGGGCCATATAAAGACCCTTACTGATGGCATAAGTAAAGTATTATCAGTGGTGTCACAATTGCCGGCGATGCCGACTTGGCCACTGGCATTAGCCAAACTATTAGACGCTACCATTGAGTGCTATGATGCTCACAAAAATCTAAAATTAAAGGAAGAAAAGGCTATTGGTGGCACATCGGAAGATAACAAAGCCCTTAGGTTAGCACATAACAATGCTATCGCCGTTAACGCTCAGGTAGGTTTGGCTATAGTTGGTTTGATAGCAGCTATTGTGGTTGATGTTGAGTACAGCGAGAAAGAGGATAAAGAGACTAGAATGGCTCTGAAAATGTGCCTTATTGCACTGGATGGAGTAAAAAGCGCATGGAATAATATCAGTAATAACTTTCTTACGGATAACAGGGATAATTATGCTCAAATTGCTGCACCTCAGCCCGCTGTTATGATGTAAGTTAAGCATAAATAAAGAACTAGATAGAGGCTGTAAACCATTCTGTGTAACCGCTAGTTTTCAATGTAGTTTTTCAAACGGTCTTCGAATTCAATCATAAAACGATTCAAGGTCGGTTTCCAATCTCTAATCGGCATAGTCCACTTTTCTGAAGCTTGACGGACACTAATCAGACACCGATTATAGTGGCAAATCTACAATGTTAGTCTGGGATTAAGTTACTAGTCGTTTAAACCGGTAACTGAATATGCCAAAGCCACGTAAAACTCTAATAGTGGTAAAGCACGCCTTATTACCATTGCATTGCTCGTTGCGTACGTCGCGCCTTTTTGTGTGGCACAGATGCGTTCACCGGTTTTTGCTGTGAACATCGTCGCGGCTGGCTTGAAACTCGTCTTCTTGAACTCCCCAAAATATTTGCAATTGATGTCGCCGCCTACGCCATCATGAACAACCAAATTTAACACATTTCCATGTATGACCACTGAAAAAGTAGGTTGGACCCCGCCCTTTGTTAATTTAAATATTCGTGTCTAATAACCATCTTTCTTTTTCAGGCGATGAAAAGTATCAAGTTTTCCATTCCATCAAAGCTATAGGCAGGAGGATTGCTTCGTGTGCTTGATGTGTTCTAGTGATCAAAATACAACTATATTTTTCAAAAAATGTTTTTGTTCTAATGGCTGTTGAAAGATTTAAGTATTTATTTGGGCTGTATAGTGTCTAAGTGATCGGTATCTTATCACCGTATATAATGGTAATAATCCTCTGGCTGTAAAAGTTATTTCAAGTATTGGGCTAAGTTATCCCTCAATTATGGGGGCTGAAAATAGGTTTTTGAAAAGCGTATTTTAGATTTTTGGCTATGATAAATATATTGGTAAGGGTGCAGTAGGTTAGTGATCACTTGGTATTTATATACATGAGTTGAAGCAGGGTAGCTAATGGAAGTTAAATTGATTTATCTTGTGGGTATTTTAGGCTGGTTTTACTTTTGGTTATTTCATATTGGCTGGAAAGTTGTTTATGAAATTAAAACATTAAGTATTCCGATATTCTTGGGCTTTATATACTTATTTCTAAACCTCATTATATCTGGAAGCAGTAGTCATTCGATGAATATTGAGCTTGAGGAAAGTCTTTTTGGATTTTTGGATAGTCGATCAGGTCTCGCAATTAGTGCTACTGCCAGTGTTCTTGTAGTGGCAACAATTATATACAGTGTATCCGACAAGGTGTTGCCAGGTATGTTTATTGGTTTTGTATCTTATGCATTTATATGTCTAGTAGGATTGATGGCTCCAATAGTGTGGATTCCAACGGACTCCCCTGGAATGTTATTTGTTCTTAGACATTGTCAAACGGTACCTTTTTTATGGGGTATATTTTTATGTGTTTCCAGTATCGTTGTCATTCTTGATGATATTTTCAAAGATAGAAAAACTTTTAAGATGAATCGATCGATAGGCCAAAATAATGATCTTGATTCATCAACTGAGCCTGAACCAGATTCGATAAATTAGTTTGAATATTTTATTCTATGAGTAGATTTTTTCTTTTGCAGATTGGAGGGGTAAGAGTATAGCATGACTTTAATATAACCAAGTCTTGGTAGTTGACTATTTTTAATGGATAAATATTCAAAGTAAAACCTAACTGGTCAGCTAAAAAATAACCTAATCTATAATGGGTTGCTCATTATTTGTAGCCCTAACTTCAGCCAATTAAAGGAACTAAATATGAACGGTTTTGAACTACAAGAGTGGCATATTGCTGTGCTACTTTTTACCATAGTGGCAGGGATATTAAAGGCAGATATTACCAGTGCCATTAAATCCAGTATTATGATTAAGGAGCAAAAAGGCAATGTGGGTAAAAAAGTGCTAATGTTAGCGCCCACCGGTGACTGGTTAGAAACCACCATCGTAGGCTATCAGCACGAAATTCCTTTTATTCGCGGGGGAGGCGTTATTGTTGAGCACCATGATGAAGTAGAGGGTTTTATAAAAGAAAAATTGTCTTTTTCCAATTGGGGGGCACAGAGATTACGTACCGCGTAGTCAGTATCATTGTTAGGCAAAGACGGGGTCATTTGGCCCCACGCTTATTCTAATAATTTCTCTTTTCTTATGACAATAATCACCAGATATGAAAGCAGTGCCACTAATGAAAGAGGGAGTACGAGAAACTCAACAATTGAATAAATAAAATGCTTGGCCGCTAAGTGAGAATAATCTCCTGTTTTACTCGAATGATCCTCATCACTTTTTTTAAGATGCCCCTTCATTTCCTTTATTTTGTCTTTAAAGCTGGGGTCCTTGCTATGCTTTGGCATGCTGTCATGAAGGGTTTTAAAGTTTTGGTGCAGTGCCTCTTTATGGGGTTTTAAAAAGTGCTGGCTAATATTGGCGGTTAAGTAAATGCTAAGAGGGGAAACCACATGGGTAAAAAATACTAAAAACACACCCAATATCGCCAGCTTATCCAGTTTTTTTGCAAACTTAGGCGTAATTCTTTTTAAGCCCATGGCACAGCCAAGCAATAGAAATAAAAATATTAAGATAGGCTGCATGGAAAAGCTGGCAGCATAATGCATCACCCTAAGCCCCTCTATGGCCACCACAGAGCCAATCGAGACCAGCCAGGCCTTATCCATGATGTCTATAATGGCAGATAGGGATTGGCCTAGCTGTACATTTATATCCACAATAAATGAGATTCCCCCAGAGAAACTCTGCATCAAAGCTAAAACAGATTTTATGCCACCCATTACTTCAAGGGTTTCAATGGCCTTGTGAGTCGCGGTCTTTAAGTAGTGGGCATTATATTGGTGTATGTCTGCATGAATTAAATAGGACATAGCCTGGGTTAGCAGTCCAGAGTAGCTTAAATAAAAGAAAGCAAGCAGCGATAGCAATTTTATAATGTCCGCTACCTTACTTAGCTCTTGGTTGGGAACACCATAACTAGACAATATCCTGTCTAAATAATCTAGCTCAGTTGAAAGTGGGGCTTTAGGCTGTTTTTTTAAATGGTTTTTAAATTGTTTTTTAGGAGTGATTTTAGACGAAACTGTAGGAGTGCCTTGGTTTCTCTGAGCGTCTTTTTCTAATTGATTGTCCCTAATAGCCAGAGGCTCATCAACTGGAAGGGAATCTTTAGGGGAGTCCTTACTTGGATCCGCCTGTACACCAACATGTAAGTGTAGTTGTCTGGTGGTGGGTCCATTTGACTTAATGTCCGTCATAGATCACTCATAAGTTCGAATGCTTAATAAAGCTATGTAAGTTCTCCAACGAACCCTTGTATTGACTTAGGTCTACATCTCCCTTAATGCCTGCCACGGAGCCTCTTTGTGAATGTTGCCACATGAACCATTTTTTATCGGCCCATGGTTTAGGCAGCGCCTTTAACTCATTGGTGTACTCGGCAATCCATAAGTAATAATCGCCAAACCTCGGGTCAGAAAGAAAGTCATGCCCAAAGGACATACTGGTGTAGATAATAGGGGTCTTCTGAGTGGCTTCCTGAACTATTTTTAACCAAATTAAGGTGTTTTCAATAAGCTCTTTTCTATCTGTGTGACTGGTGATTTCTACATCAATAATGGGTGGCAAGTCCATTTTCCTCATGGATCCAACAGTCGTTAAAAAGTGCTCTGCTTGCTTTTTAGGGTCATCGTCGGCGTAAAAAAAGTGATAGGTACCCCTTACCAATCCATGGCGACGAATGTTATACCAGTTTGATTTAAAGAATGGGTCTACATAATCAATACCACCTGTTGCTTTAGTGATTGCAAATGCATGCTGGCTTTTGGCAACTTTTCCCCAATGAATGTCCCCTTGATAATGAGAAACATCTAATCCTTTAAGTACTTTCGTGGGGTGAAGGTTGGTAATTTGTTGGCACTCAGGCTTTGTACTGGAATCGTTTTTGGTTAGCTGGTTAACATAGGGGTTGCAGGTGAGTATCTTTTCAATTTCCATTAATCCTCCTTCGCTATCCAAAGCCAAAAAGATAAAGGGAAGGCTGAAGCCTGAAATAAGCAGGATATTTAAAATATTGAATTTGGTGGTTTTGAAAATTGAATTTTCAAGAACGCCAGACAACTTTGATTTAATGGTTGGTGATTTTTTTAGTGATTCCTGCTCACTGTTTTGAGTCGTCATATTAGTGTCTTTTATAATTAAGGTTATTGAATTCTTATTTGTATTATTTCTATCAATTAATAACCTTTAAGACTGGCTAGGTCATTGTTCGTAGATAGAAATGGTCAAAGTTAATAAAGACTGCTTTGTTGTGTGCTTAATTGAAAATACTCAATTTTATTGTAGCAGAGCATTTTTGAAGTGAAGGGATTTGTTGTTAGTTAAAAATAGTAAATTTTCAATTCGAAACCATTGGCAAATTGCCAAATATAGATTCGTTTATATACTCAAGTACATAAATCTTAATATGTTTTTGGGGGCAATAAGGAGATGGCTGAGTACAGCACATTAGTTAATTTATTGCATACCGTTTCGGATGACCCAATTGATAAAGCCATAAAATCTGTATTAGACGCCATTAGCAGTGAGCATAGTATTATTTCCGATCATATAGAGCGGGCTACGCTTCGACACTGGGCTAAAGCAATTCATACTTCTAGGCTAGATACTATGAGTCACTCAGAATTAGTTGAAGCCTTGGGGTATGTTGATAAATTTAACCAACAAGAAATTGAATTGGAATCCTTGAATTACTTTCTAGGAGTTACTGTTCATATAGATACAGACTCTGTGAAAAATAAGTTTAATCTAAATGGGCAAGATGTATCTATTAATTTGAATCGCTTTATTGGGGAGGACCCTAACTCACTAAAAGAGAAAGAGTCTTTAGATTCATCAAAGAAACTGGAGTCTGCTAGTAGTGAGCAGCTGCCACCCAATAAAAGTATTGACTGGACGTTTATTAGTAAAAACAAAGTTGACACGATACAGTTAAAGTCTTTTTACATGTCTTCAATGCATATTGAACCGGAATTGAAAACCGATATTGAAGGCAAAGAAAGTGATGATAAAAATCGTTATAAAAGCCATGAGGTAAATGAGACGCCAAATGGGAAAAAATCCTATTGGTTTGATTTTACCATTAATAATGGCACTCAATTATTCAAGTTTGATCCTTTCATTGATGAAGGGGAGCATAAACAGTGATCTATTTACCTGTACTAAATAGTAGGTGTAAATGAGTAACGTAGACGTGCAGTCATCGATCCATTTTAATTGTCGGTGCCCAGTTGTTCTAGAAGGGAGATCAGCTGAGGTAAGTTGGTCGTGTAAAGGTGTGGATAGCGTAAAACTAGAATACTTTGATGGAGTGGAATTTCATAGCTTAGATAGCTTGAAGGGAGAGTTGAACGTAAATGATACTAAAATCATAAAAAATTTACGAACCAATACCGTGCTCACATTAACGTCTATGGTTTCGGATAAAATAGTTTCACAAAAACAGGTATATATACTGGTTGTTAAAGGGAGTGTTCAGACGAGCGGAGGAAAGTCTTTGCAGCAATTTATGCAGGCGCGGGTATTGGCAGATGAGCCTTTAGAGGACGTTGTGAAAGAGGCCTGTTATAAATTTCTTCTTGATCCTAGTTCACCAGAAGACTTAATTACCGTATGTATGTCATTAAAAAATCAAGGTGTTATTAACTGGAATTTATTTAAAATCTTTATCGATAATACTAAGGCGACTTATTCCAATCTGTTGGATCTTTACGCAAATTGCCATTTATTTACCTCTGCTTTTGATGTTTATACAGAGGCGGATATGTCAAAGTATATTAAGTCGTTAAATCAAGAAACGCTAATTACTCAATCTCATCAGGGGGCTCATTTAACTCATAAGGAAGCCCTGTATAGTAACATTATTGAGCCTGTCTTGATGGCGTTTCCCGCAAATCATCTTGAGTATTGGTATTACTGCTGCTGTAAGGCATTGAAAGGGCAAGGGGTCGCTGAGAGTGATGTAAGCTATTGCATGTGCAAGCTTTTTAAGGCTAAGGCTTGGGATCATGCTATGCATTACGGTTCTCTATTAACCTTGATCTTTAATGAAGAACACATGATTAAGACGGTTGCCTCTTTAAGTACTAAAGGCAACCAAAAGCCAGTCGAACTAAACCATAACCAACCTAAAGAAACTCTACCTAAAGAAAGCATTGAGGCCCCCACCACATCCTTGAAAGAAACCCTTATATCCCTAGGGGTTGAAGAGGTAGTGATGAGTCGTGAGAAATTGCTATTGGCAGATTTTCAAGCCTCTTTGTATGAAAAAATATTTAGCCATTTAGCAGCCCACTACCCCTGTAATAAGGAGGGTGAGTTAGAGGCATGGTTAAAAAATGTTGGGGTTGAGCTTAAGGCCGTAAAGATAGGGCAAGCCACGGCATCATATTGTGTTGCTCGTTATATTGCTGATAAAGGCTGGGAATTTAGCTTGGATTTATCGGAGATACTAATTGACCTCTACCAGACAGAGACAGTAGGTGCTTAAAAGTGACGCAGCTCTTAGAAGAGGATAATAAGGTGGAAGGCAACGACTCTATTAGTGAGTCGCCTGTTTATAGTACGCTCGTCAGCTTATTGCAGGGCCGAAAAAAATCGGGAATTGAGGCGGCGATAAGGGAGATAGTAGAATATGGCAAGCAAGGAAAGAGCAATACAAAAAAACAAATTCGAGGCGCAAGCTTAAAAGAGTGGTCAGATGCTATACATCACACCTGGATTGGTGAGTTGGATGAGAAGGAATTTAATCAAGCCCTAAAAGCGGTAAATCGATTTTCAAAATATGAAATAGATTTGTGTATTTCGAATTACTTTAAAAAATATGTACTTAATATTGATAGTCATGGCCTTAGTTCTGCTCAGGTAGTAGATGCGCCAGCCACGGATGTTTTAGTGGTGCATGCCTTTGGAAACCCAATTAAAGAGGAGTGCCTAGATGAAGATATTGAGCCCTTTGATGCGAGTGGCTTTGTAGAATTAAACCCTGATGGCTCTCCTGAAAATGAGAAGGTTGTTGCTAATCATTCCCCTAAACTGGATTTATATGAAGACCAAGAAATTGAGTTCTCTTTTACGACTACCGACAATAGTAAGGTTTTCATTGAAGCTTTTGATGTTTCAGTTAGCAATGAGACAGGCGAGGTTGTATTGGACTCAATGACGAACATTAATAATAGCCATCCTTACTTACAGCTTTGCAAATGCCACGTGTTAAAGTCCATAGCCAACTCAACATTAAAAATCCGCATGGTCTTTCGGCTTGGAGAGGCTCCAGAAGAATACTTATACCTAACCGGTTGATCTTTACATGATGATCTAGAAGAGGCAGCTATTGGGTTGTCGTTAATCAAATATTTCATATTTAAAAGGAAATTTAATAATGGAAAACGGAATTAGTCAGGGAATATTTGTGGCCAATATCCAACAGTTATCCAATGGAGATAGGGGGAAGCTTAAAGTGGATGTTAGTGCAGGGGGGCATACTCAAGTGACTGCGTTAGCCTCTCACCATTACTATACTGGTAGCGATAGGCATATTCCCATGGCATCGGTATCCGTACCGGTTCCTTTGGGGGCGGTACCTAATTTAGTCTGCAATCCTTCTTCGGGTGGACCAGAAAGCACCGCTTCTTTCTTTCCTTTTTTAAGCGGTGCACCCATGTTAGGGGCTTGGATTTCTATGTTTAGTATTACAAATGGGAGGGGGTCTACCAATACTGTAACGGCTAATTCAGATGGTTTTCTATTGGTCACATTAAAAACCCTAGGAAATGGTCCTAGGGGAATGATTCGCATGAATATAGAGAATGGCTCATCTATTGAGTATCCAGCAGGCTCCTCTGTTCACAGTTATTCTGGGAGTGATAACCATATAATTCAAAATAGCTTCTGTGTACCTGTACAAGCAGGAACGAAGTGGAACCTGTATTACAACACTACATCGGAGGGGGTGTTATATAACGCCTCATGGATTCCACTAAGCAGCAATAACTTTCAGTCAGTGGAGGACGTTACTATTGGTGAAATGACGCAAGCAAAAGTCGATGGCTTTTTCTTTGGGCGCGTATGGGCAAAAGCCAATGGAGGTCATGGATCTATGAAGCTGCAGATCAGTGAAGATAATGCTTTTGACAAAAATATCATTTCTGAAGGGTTAGCATCGCAGCAATGGAATCCAGAGGGGGATATATATGTATCGGTAAACAGCGCGATGGTGCCGGTTAAAAAGGGCGATTTTTATCGAGCGATTGCTCAACAAAATGATGTCAATATATCAACGAAAGCGTACTTTATGCCTGCCCCTAATTTCTTTACAAGCTCTAATGCTACAGGAAAACAATCAGATGTTAGTGGTATAAATGATTGTTTAGAGCCGCTAGAAAGTGGGATGCAAAGAAGTGCCTAGCCATATTTAAACGATGAAAATACTTCAATAAAGGAATCTAACTTAATATGGACAATTCTATTCATGTTATTAGTGCTTCTTATGGCTCTGGATCGGTTCAAGCGGTAGATGTAACTGCAACTGTGCAGGCTTTTGTAAATGCTAATCGAGGTGGAAGCCTAGTTGTAAGCAATGATAGTTTACGATTGAGTTCGGACCCTTCAGTCGGTCAACGAAAGAGTTTGGTGGTGACTTGTCAGTATACTAATGGTGTTGAATCTTCTTTAGAAATAATTAAGAGTGCAGTGGAGGGGGGTACCATTTCATTCGCTCCCCCAGAAAAGTTTGTGCCAGTAAATCTTGTATCGGCTACTTATGGTACGGATAAGGTGTTTAAGGATATTACCTATGGTTTAGCGTGTTTTATGGCAGACCCTAATAATAATTATGTAATATCCACGGATCCACTATGTTCGCTGTATTGCTATGGGCAAGATATTGCGCCCGGTATAGCAAAGACACTGAACTTGATTATTACTAAACAAGGATCACCGGAACATCGAATATGCCTCAATGACGGTCAAGAGGTTAATCTAATAGAGGTGTTACCCCAAGTTTAATTCAGAGTCCTTAACTAGTGCTTTAGAATTTTGTTTATTATTATGGTGCTATTGGTTGTATATTCTTAAGCTATGATTGCTCTGGTCTATGGATGAGGTATTTAGTAAACTAATCAACGGTTTCTATTAATGATTTGGCAGCTAGAAACAATAAAATTCTTATAGCGTTGAGTGATTTATATACTCGATTATAAGGTGGTGTCGAGCGTTCGATTTCCTCTGAAGTAGGACTTTTTAGTAACATATCATGTAACATTACTAGGAAAATGGTTGATAAAAATTTTCCTATATTCAAAAGCTTATAAGCAATATTCGAATCCCTCCCTCACCGCCATTAATTCCATAGAATCAATGTTTAAATTAAGTCTTTGATTCTAGCCAGAAAAACCCAACATAAAATGTTCGTTCATTTTAGTTGGGTTTTTTGCTATCTGGCTGTTGGTAAATTGGCTTCAGAGATTCAATAGTCATTCTGTGTTTACGGTAATACTCCCGATAATTAATAGTAGTCATAAATACAGAACCCTGTAAACTAAACCAAATGAATTTTTCATGAAATATCATATAGTTAAAGAATATCTAGTGAGTTCGGTGCGATTTACTCCTAAGCTCTAGTTTTGATTTAATCCAAGTTCTTTTTGCTTTTTCTTTGTAAGCCCTAACGATACAAGCCGATATGACTCTGTAATGTAATATGTTAATTCATCATCAGTATCTTCCGTACTGTTATAGTGCTGTATCCACTTCATTCCTCTAGTGGCAAAGTAAGGTGCAGGCTTATAACCTGTACTTTCACTTAAAAAACCAAAATTTAATTCTGAAGTTTTAAATGTAAAAGCGGGATCTTCATCTTTCTCCCAGCCATCGATCGCAAAAACTTTCCACCTACTTTCCATACGTGTGAACCTCCCCACTGAATTACGTATGTCGTTCCAGGAAAAGAGCCGCAAAACTTATTAAATGTATCGTAATTCATTTTTATCAAAGCTGGCTATATTGAATGTGATTGTCATTATGATTGGCAATCGTTATTTTTACACTAATTTACTATCAGTATTATAAATTAAATGTGTATTTATTAGCATTATCAGCACACGTCACACCAAGTTTTTTCAAGCACTCATTGGTTAATTTTTTCTGTGATTTCTACCCCAATGTTCTCTTGGAATTAAATGTGTGTATGAGAACCCATGGCACACTCCTTACTGTAGCTGTCAGTCGCCACTTTAATCAATTAGCAACTAGTTGGTATGAGGATGCTATTGCCATCTAATATTTATTAGCTTTTAATAAAAGAAACGCTAGGGATGGCGACTTGACTGAAATTCTCATCCCTTTAGCTTTACCTCACTAGATTAAATTCACGATCCATACCAGTCAGGATGAAAATGCAGTTAATTATTAATGACTCAGGCGAGCATACTACCGTCATAGCCTATCAAAAAGAAAATCCCCAAGTATTCATTGATTCTGTTAATCAATTTGTTGATAAAGTGCAGACAAATCCCTCTAACATTATTGGTGAGGATGAGTACGGATTTACGCCTCTAAACTTTTGCGATGAAAATGGAACTATAATTGCTGATGAGTATGACGGTACAAAAAACATTGCAGAAGCCATAGGGGCAGACCCTGCCTGTCATCATGCTTTATTTACATTAGCAAGAGCATTTGTGACGTTAATGCCTAAACTTTCTGGGGGCGGTAACGTTGATGATGAACGTAGTGTAGGCCAAGCCCTTATGTATGGTTTAATCGCAGCGGGACCCGGCCCCCAAAGTGAAATTATAGAGGATTGGATGCTTTTATTAGACTGGGACCATGAAGTGGAGCAGTCAGACGTATTTTTTGAGGCGCTACATAAATGGAATTACAGTCATGAAAGTTTGAGGATGGTCGCGCTGCGGGTTTCAGTCTGTATGGGGCAACATGGCATGGATGATTTCGAAATGAATCTGAGTGAGATAGTTGATAATAAAGACCTTTGGAATAGTTTTTGTGACGCTGGTCTTGAGATTAGAAATAAGCTCATTAAGGATCGAAAGAATGGTTTTGCCAGCTATATATGGCCGACTTATTCAAGTTCAAATGCTCAAGAACTTAATCTCAAGCTTGTTCGTCATTGTTTGGTGACACCTGACGAATGTTTATCATACTGGAGAGCTCGCAAGCAATATGAAAGCCCTGATATTAAAGAGCTTGAAGACTGGCTAGTTTTTGCTGACCCAAAGAATATAGCGTTGATTGACGCCATTAAGATGTTAATAGCCAGGGGATAAATCTCAAATCTAGAAACTGAAAAGAATAAGGCAACTAACTAGGTTAAGTCCTCTTGCGGCATCCGCTCCCAATTTGTGACACTATTACTTAGTAGGGGAGAGAACCAATTCGGTATAAGTAGGCAATGGGTCTTGGTGCTTAATTAACTGGCCGTAATTAATGGAGAAAACTGGCCTAAAGGGTTCATCGTAGCGGCTATTATCAAAGCAGTGAATAACGTCACACAGCGGTATAGCCGACTTAACGTTCATTATTAGCCGTTCTATACGAGCCCTGACTTTATCTTCTGGTACATCATGGCCACCGGCCACTACCCGATGACTTACCCGCGCTATATTTTGGCTGCTATCAGGCAGGTGAATCCAAATTAAAATTATTTCGTAGCCTTTGGCTTTGGCTTGGGCAATGAAGTCTATTTTAGAAGTATGAGAAAACACAGTTTCAAAGCAGAAGCTCACTCCTTTATCCAGCAGGCGCAACCTTTCAACTTCAGCCAGTTTGGCGGCGGTATAGCTCGCTTCCTCAGGGGAGGAGGGTTTTATCTTCTTGGCGATAACGTCGGCGTTAACGAATGGCAGCCCAAGGTGCTTTAGGCGTGTTTCATAGAATGTAGATTTTCCTGAGCCATTACCACCGGCCAGTTGCCACAACTGCTTTTTCTGTATCATGGGTAATTAAGCGTTATCTGAATCAACTGTAAACACACCGCCAATAAAGGTACCGACCTCAATTTTGCCGTCAGGGTAAATCTTTTCGAGTTTATCTGGGTGCAGGTTAGAAGCTTGGTAGGCAAAGCCCACGCTCATAGCGTTAGCTTTTACCTGTTGGTTGCTGGCACTGGCCATAGGGTCTAATAGAACACTCATGGGGTCAATATAGGGTGCTTCTTTGTGTACTAGCTGTATTTCAACGGTTTCGGCCATCAGTGACAGTAGATCGGCGGATGTCAAAAGGCTTTCAACAGATTTACCAATTGTCGCCCAGTACTGAATTTGCTCAGGGGGGGTGCGAGTGGACAGGGAGCCCTGTGTTTTAGCGGCTTCCATTAAAGATTGATCGAGTCGAACGGGTGTGGTTTCACGTCTACTACTGGTCAAAATGCCACCTTTTTGTGTCGTGCTGCAATGTGCAGCACAAGGTGAGAATACAACAGAATTTGGCTCCAAGCAAACGGTGACCTTATTATCGCTTACTTAGCGGGCCTAACACTGTTATCTAAGCGCTTATTTCTTTTGGTAGGCGACAGATCACGGGTTTCAAACCTATATTACCTTGAGCCATTTTCTTTGTGGGCGCCAGTGGAGCGGTCGACTGCGTTAGAAGGTGATTTGTCCCTAGTTTTATATAGCTCATCAGGAGAGACAGGGCGGCCTATCACTTTTACAGTCTCTGCGAATGAATTAACTTTATTCGCAACTCTCTTTACCAGGGCGCTCATATCATGGTTTAAATAATGACTAAATCAAAATTGATATCGGAAATACCCTCCGGACGTTGCGCTATTAGGGTACCAATCAAATTCAACAGGTGTCGACCCATCTACATAAAAGTCATTATTGCCAAATACAATAAAGTTCATGGCATTCGTGGGACTGCCAATCCAATGCCGTGGCAAAAACACTTCGCCCGTCTGGCCGCTCCAAATTCTTCCCATTTCATAACCGCCACTATTAGGCGATACAATCCAATTCCAATCGTTGCCCGTACCGGAATATTGGTAAACGTTTACACCTTCGATTAAGTAGTCAGCCCCAATTGGAAAGTCATTGATACCGCCAAAGCTGCCTTTGAATCCGGTTGTAGGGTCATCGTCACTGTCGATAAACACTTGAAAGCCCCAACTAATATAAATATTGGTTTCATTGGTGTAGGCCATTAGTAATTCATTTGTATCAATAGTATGGGCAACCTGAATCCCTCTCCAATTGGCTTGATTGCCTTGCCCACTGATATGCCCTGCAGAACTGACTTCAACGATATCATCAGGGTCAGCGGGAAACGCTTCAATGCTTGACCAATCCCCCAATAAACCATCTAGGGTAATGGACGATTTCAAAATCGAATTCGAAATGGTTGTAGCAAGGGAATATGCCAATCCCGGATCGTCTTCGTTGCGATTGCCCTTGGCATCTTCTGCATATACTTTGATTCGAAAATCATCACCCATTGTTAAATCTCCAATGGTAGCTTGGTTTGCACTATGGCTAGTAGGGTCATGTAACCATGCCGAATTACTTGTAAAAGCAACCTCGTCATGAACAGTGCTGGCACCTGTGGAAAGATTCTCAACGACTATGTCGTAATGAACAGGATAAGATTGATCGATGGCCGTATCCCAAGTAATCACCGCATCCATTGGCGTTGCCCCTTCCGTTACGGTTTGCGCACCTATTCTCATGGTTGTGTTGGGCGTGTTGTATAAACTGTGGCCCGTGTTATCCCAAGTGGGTGGCGTATGATCGTTTTGGCTATCTGGTAAACGATTCGCCATTGCCAAGCTATGCGTGGCTAAATCACCATTCGGTGCTAAATAATTAACAAAACCCATTTCCCTAACGCCTATATCAAAACTGTCAGATTCAACGTTCGAACGGCCGCTTTGATAATCTAAACCAAACACCGTGAAGCCATCTTCACGATTGGATTCCGCAATCACTTTTGGTGCGGCGTTAAAACGGTTTTCGTTGTAATACTCAGACACACCATGTGCTCCGTCCGTGGAAGGGTCGCTGTCATATCGAAAGCTCTCAAATAAAAAAGCGTTCACGAACGGACGAATGCTGTAATCAATTGGGTATTCGTTTGTGACGGGACTTTTAAGCCCAGGTGAAAAATAGAATGCACCACGATTGGCCAACACAATATTATTGGGATATTGGTCGCTAATATATTTAACGGTTTGTTGCATGGCTTGCGCCGTCCAAGGGTACCAGCCTGCGTTGTCGTATGGCCCTGCAGTATCAATGGTATCTAAAAAGAATCCATCAAAGCCAAAGTTCGTTGAACGATCACGTAAATTAGCCGTATCTCTACTGCCTGCTAATTGCTGTAAACCTGCTTTATATTGGCGCCCAGCTACATTTGCCGTACCAATTCTCATGTTATCCAACACCCAGCGCCAATTAGCATCTGGGTATACCATAAAGCCGTGAAAGTGAGGGTTTATATCTGGCTGTCCATCGGGCGTAAATCGAGCAGCCGTTGCCACACTTTTTACGTCACCACTTGGCGTATAAGAAACCGTTTGTGTATCTACATCCATGTAAAAACTTTGCAGTGTTGTACCGGATACCGTTAGCAAGTCGTTAGAAGATGAATCATACGTCCTCATTCCGGTGCCATTGCCTAATGCGGACTCCTGAGATTGATTCACATAATCTTCACCAATACTGATGTAACCCAGAACAATGTCCACACCACCCGCTTTCAAAAGCTGAACAATCTCGGGTGTAAATGTCCATTGGTTTGGCTGTACCACAACCACATCAAAGTCAGACAACGTGTTAATGACAGATTGATTAATGACCCAGTTCTCTGGGCTAGTTTGGGTGTTGGTATAAAAATCATTTCCGTAATAAACCATGAACTTAGAATCACTATTTATATTGGGGATTGGCCCCCGGTCCGCCAATGCTTGCATGGTTAATAACGTTAAGAAGGTCAAAACGAGCATCGAGAAATATCGAGTAGTCATGAGCATTAATCCTTTAATTGAGGGGCTATAAATTAGCACCGTAAAGGGTTTAATGTTAGGACTCTATCGGAGTTTCTCAAGGTAGTGGTCGCTTTTATTGCCACGCAGCCTGAGACTTTACTTCAGGATTTATCTCTACATAATCAATGAAATTTTAATTACGTATGCTCTGTGACCAGTGCTTAGGGTGTTTGATTTTCGCAGTTTTATACACCTTTTCTCGTTGAGCAAAAATTGCTTATCAAATCCGATATATAGGTGGCTAGGGTAGTGGCACTGGAATTTTTAGCCAATAAAAATCCAATACGCTGGTATAAGCCAGCTTAAAATCTCTGATGCAGGTGGGTCAAAATCCATAGGGAAGTCTCAGGTAAACTATTTAACCTAATTTAAATGGGTAGAGTTTACTTTTTCTGTATCGATGAAGGGGGCTGGGTTTAATTATAAGCTTTCAAAATTTGTTCAAGTTACTCAGTCCCAAATTGCTTGATAGTGTGTATATTACGCCAGTCAATTATTTAGTAAATTAGTTATGGATTACGATAGGGATGTAATAATGGATATTAAAAAATTAGCCACGGGCCTGATGATAACGGTTATTGCTGGATGCGGTGCCGATAGCGTTAATGAAAAGCCTGAGTCTCTCTATGAGGTATACGAACAGAGTGAATATAACGACGATGTATCGGG
>OJBM01000128.1_pt1 | contig 37630 bp, 34 predicted proteins | sample 1591061 | NCBI WGS metagenome assembly OJBM01 (sample SAMN05416872, study PRJEB24817) | seawater metagenome | isolation source: Sea water | place: Canada:Atlantic | collected 2013-11
AATGTTTCCACTTTAATCTTGGCACATGGGAGACGGGTCCATCTCATTTCCTGCATTTCTAAGATACATTACATCCCTGTAACTAAAAAAGCCCAGCTAAACGAGTAGCCGGGCCTTGCCGATAATGCATCCTGCATCGGTCCAGTGTGCTTCCTTACACATATCTCCTTTTTTCAAAGGATAGTCAGAGGGGTGTTACTTTCGTAACGCTTTTACAAAAAATAGTTTAGCTATTTTTTAGAATTCTTTAATTTATCTATCTATTACACAAGCGAAAAATTACGCCTGTTTATTACCAGCATGCTTGGCAATATCATTTTTAATGAAGCGGTATACCCCGCCAAAAAAACCAATGGTAAGTGCAATAATAACTAAGCCAGCAATAACATATTCGTCTACATACATGTCAGGACCCTCGCGGTTAACAGTGTTTTTTTCTATGGGGTACACAATAACAAGCAACACAAGAATAAAATTGATATGCATCAACATTAAAAAGGGAGATAAATACCAAAAGGGGTAGCTCGCGTGAAAGCTGACATAGGTCAATATTTAATAGGCAAAACTGAACGTGCTAGGTATTTTCACTTTTTTTTATGTTCTTCGCGGCAATCATGCCGGCTAATTTTGAAATAATTTGGTCTTTGAATTTCTCGCGTATTTCAGCATTTAACGCACCTAATAAACGCCTATCCACTTTCAACAGAATACATAAATCATTGGCAATCACATTACTGGTGCGCGGGGTATTTAGGATAAAGGCAATTTCACCAAAAAAATCTCCCGGCCCCATGGTAGCAAGAGAATTATCCACACCTTCTAAAGTTACTCGAGCGGTACCGTTTAGTAAAATATAAAAGGCCGTATCTAGGGTGTTTTGCTCAATGATGTATTCATCCACATTGGCGATATAAAATGTGGCTTCTTTATCAATAATTTTTTCACGCTCAGCTGGGGTAAAATCCTTAAAAAAGGGCACTTTATTGAGAATGATTAATATTTTCCCTCTTCCTAAGCTGTTAATGCGCTTCATTTTATCGCCCGTCCTTAGAACATTTTTCATGACACAATAATGAGCTTAGCTCAGCTTTCCCTATAGGAGGCGATATTAGGATTCACTGCTAGACTAAAATCAGAAAAGGATGACCCAATTCGCTTAATTCACGGCTATTAATATCATGAAGCAATTAGCACTGCTTTTATTAGCAGTATTGGTTTTAAAGGGATATGCAGAAGAAGCAAAACCGGCTTCTGCGTTAAACAATAACAGCACTCAAATTAGCCAGAAACGCACTACACTGGCCAGATTAGAGGCATTAGACGTGTTGATGAAACGCAATCAGTTTCCCCAAGCATTTGAGCTGGCCGACCGTTTGGTTGAAGAGTTTGAGGGAGACCCAGATTTTGACTTTAAATATGGCATGGCCGCAATCGAAACCCAGCATTACGACCAAGCCCTGTTTGCTTTTGAGCGCCTAGTGATTGGTTTTCCCGATCAGCCTAGGTATCGCTTAGAGCTTGCCCGAACTCACTTTTATTTACGCAACCTTATTCGCGCCGAAATAGAGTTTCATAAAGTGCTTAAACAAAAGCCACCTGAGCCTGTGGTTCAAAATGTTGAGAAATTTCTAGAACAAATTGCCGACTTGCAGCGCAGCGTACAACCACGCTTTATGTTTGCCTTGGATATGGCCGGTGGTTATGACAGTAATATTAATAGTGCAACAGATGAAAACTCCCTTCAGTTGGAAATAAACGATGTGCCATTTGAAGTGCCTCTTGATGATGACTCTCGAGAAACCGCCAGCAGCTACTGGAGCACTCTTATTAACTTTGGCTACCTTACCCCTTTAAGCAAAACCAGTTCTTATGACTTACGGGCCATATATGCCAAACGAGCCAATTCCGAAATTGAGATATTTGATTTAGACACCGCCATGGCCGAAGCAGGCATAAGCTTCTTCACTGGGCCGATTCGCTGGAGAACGGCTGGACGTTATCAGTTTGTGCAACTTAATGGCGAAGACTTCCTAGATTCCAGCACCGCTATGCTGCAAAGCCAATGGCGCCTACGAAGCGGTTTCAGTTACGGCTTAGCCATGAACTATGGGCTTACCAGCTATGCCGACAACGCCGACGGGGACCTCACTCAGCAACAAGTGACCCTTTCCTTTGCCAGCGCCCCTAAAAAGCACAGCTGGGTAGCCAGTATTCTGTTTGGTGCAGACGTGGCAGAAGAGGATGTTAACGAATTCAGCGGGAAAACATACCAAGGCTTTAGTTATCAAAAGACCACCCTATGGGGAGCAAGAGGTAGCCGCTACTGGATGCTGAATATTGTCAGCAGTGAATATGATGCTATTAGTTCAACCCAACCTGAATTGCGAAAAGACCTAGCCTTTACCTTTGGTTTTGGTTGGCGCTATGCCTTTAGCAGTAGCTTCAGTGTTCACAATGACTATGGTTTGATTTATACCGACAGCACGTTGGATGCAAACACCTTTAAACGAGGAAAAGCCGAGTTTGGTTTAACTTACAGTTTTTAAATAACACTAAGACAGATACCTATCACTTAGTGGCGTAAATACTTTTTATAAAAGTACCAATATTTAGGGGGAGAGAAAATGAAGTATTTCAAATCACTCAGCCTAGTATGCAGTATGGTGTTTTTGCTCATCTGCCTACCTGTGCACGGTGCAAGCCTCGCGGCTCATGTCATCTTAAGTAAAGGAGTCGCCACAGCCACCGATCAAGACGGTACGGCACGGCCTCTTAAGCGGCGCTCAAAAATATTCAGTGGCGACATCATTAGAACCGGCCCTAAAGGATCGGTGCAACTGCGTTTTGTAGATAAAGCCCTTATGACCATTAAAGCCAGCAGCGAAATGGACATCAGCAGTTATTTATTTAACCAACCAGGGGACACCAGTAATAAAGAGCAGGCTTTAATGACACTGGTTAAAGGGGGTTTTAGAACCATCAGTGGGCAGATAGGTAAAGGTGATAAAAGCGCTTACAAGGTGGATACACCTGCTGCATCCATAGGGATTCGCGGTACTAATTATGAAGTGCAACAAGAAGCCAGCGGCACTTATGTAATGGCCGTGTACAGCGGCGGCATTAGCGTTGAAAATGATTCAGGCACCATTGAACTTGGCTTAGGCAGTGATTTTAATTTTACCCGTGTGAGTGCAGACTCCCCTCCTGTCGGACTTTTAGCGGCTCCTGAATCTTTAAGTGTTAATGCCGCTACCGATGACAATAGTGAAGAAGAAAAGGAAGAAGTGGCCCAAACTGGCGACGGTGATAGTGACGCACAAGCCACTGAAGAAAGTGATACTGACGAAGACTCAAGTGATGACACTGGATCGGTGGTAGCCGTTAACTCTGACGGCGAAAGCACCAGCGACACCAGTACAGATAACGCTACTGTGACAGAAATAGTATCTGTCATTCAATTAGAAATGCAGGGGCTAAATGAGGGTACCCAAGACGCTTTTGCAGAAGTGATTGCCGCCCTTGATGAAAAAAATACTCGGGAAGTAAATCAAGATACCGAGACCCTCAAAGACAATTTAGAGGATGAGTTATTAGATGCCGGCATACTCACAGAAGGGCAAGACCTTGATGATTTAGCAGCCGCTGCTCTAGAAAACCTTGCTGATTTAGGCAGCTTAGAAGAAGTAGAAAATGCCATTGATTTAGGCATAGATCTAGCTGAAGAAGATTCAGTGGAAGAAGCCATTGAAGAGGGCATTATTGAAGACCCTACCCCTGATAACACACCGGACCCCATCGTGGATGTTGAACCTGATCCTGAACCTGACCCAGTTGTGGATCCTAACCCTCTAGGCCTATTTGATTTTGAAGACGCCTACGCGGATCTTGAGACGGTTACCAATCCATTGCCGACTACGGTCATTTCTGACGATCAATTTAATTTAATCAGCTCAGAAAAATTAGCCCTCATGGCCATGCCTTTAGGGTATGAATTAGATTCTGATGGCCGCCCTATTTTTAATACCCATGAAGCTCAGATTAGCTCCCCCATGGCCATTGAAGTGGGCAGCTTTAATCCATTTGATTACAGCGCTCAAGATAGCAGCACCGGCATGACGCTTCATTACCAAGTGATAAATACCAGCACAGGTGCGGTAGACGAGTATCAAATTCAAATTGATGTGGATTACAACGTAGCCGCCATTGGTGATCTAGAAACGAATATCCAAGATGCGTTATTAAACGGAGACGTAACAAAAAATGGCACTACAGTTGCCTCACCCGGTCATGTCCACCTAGTACTAGAAACACAAACGATTATAGATCCTGTGACCAGTGCCAATGTAGATGTACAACGCTTTGTTTTTCAACCCACCAGCGCAGCTGACGAATTTATCACTGAAATGGCACTGCACTTTCAAGAAGACGGCAGCGCTCAAACTCAGCAACTTACCGCTCACTTGGGCTCTGACGCCCAAGATCAAGAAGAGTGGCGCGCCAGTGTTGATATTGAAATGTTTGTGGGAGACGGCTCATGGAATGAAACCGATAACACCCCCATTTTTGTTATGACGGAACAACAAGAAGAAAATGGCCAAATGTATGATCGAACCGAGGTCATTACTAAACCCGGGGATCCAAATAAAACTGTCAGTTCACTGACTACGTTAGCATTATGTGGAAACGCAGGAATCATTTGCGACATTCAAAAAGACGATGTGGCTGCAGGCACTAATATTCGTTGGGGTGCTTGGTTGGCTGAGCCTAATGGCGTGATTAACATTTATGAACTTAATGAAGACGAGATGGGCTTTACCGACAGCAGCACCCGTCAAGAGGAAGAAGTACTGGCCTTTTGGTTGGCAGCAGAGCGAGCCGATATCAATACCCTTACCGGTACCGCCAGCTTCTCTAGTAACTTCTCAAATTGTACCGACTATGCTCAGTGCATTGGCTTTGCCGATGACGGTGCTGTGCGCAGCGTAGTGGGCCGATTTGATGTGAACTTTGATAATGGTGCCATTAGTAACGGTCAGATGAAATTAGAGACAGCAGGGTCAGAAATCAACGACCCCAATTCACTCCCCCTATCAGTTTGGGAGGTTAATTTTAGCGGCCAAATGACCAATAACACAGATGGCACGCGCAAACCTGAATTTCAAACCAATTCAGTGGACGGCACCGTCATGGACGGCACCACCAATACGCTCATATCTAATACCATTATTGGAAACATAGGGGGCATCTTTGTTAAGCCCGGTGACGTGTTTGCAGGGGGCTACAATTTAGGAACTGCTGATGGCACCAACAAGCATGCCGCCGGAGTCTTTACCCTAGGAAAGCAGCCCTAATTAAACGACTTACTAGCAATAAAACAGGGATTAAAATCTAAAGATAAAAAAGGCCCACGAGTAATCACTTGTTGGGCCTTTAACATTTTTACTAAGCTCACTATTTGCCTATTGTGGGTCAGGCGTCGTGATATCAACCACTCGTGGGGTAGTGGTGGTACATTCGCGGGTACAGTTATCCACTTGCAAAGGCACATCGGCACCTGCATAAATAGTTAACATACCAAAACCTGGGTCTCTATTTTGGGTGGTAATATAATGAGGCAAGCCCACATCTGAACGCTCCCAAAAGTCGAAGCTTGATTCATGGCCATGCACTGTTAATTCATAGCCACTGGCACTTAAGCTTGCATCAAACCCTTCATTATCATCCCATGGTGGCACGTGACTCACACCGATAATGTGTTCGAAATCCGCTTCACCTTCATTTGGTTGAGCCTGTGCATGCAGCCAGTCTCGATCAGGTGGTACACCAAATTCATATTGGTTATCGTTATAAGCCACAAAACGGGTATTTTGATAGGTAAATGCAAAGTCAAAAGGACCAAATACGTCTAACCAAATATCCTGACCAAACGAAATGGAGTCATGATTGCCAATAACCGGAATCATTGGAATATTAGATTTAGACATGGCTTTACACATCCATTCAAATTCGGCCTTCACGCCCGTTTCCGCTAAATCGCCCACCACTAAGGTGAAGTGAACGTTAGGAAGGGTATTAATGTATTCAATGGTATCTTCAAACGCCCCAGGATATTGCTGTGGATCTCCAATGATGGCCACACGATAAGAATCTACTTTGCCAATGGACGCTTCAAAAGCCGTTAGACGCGCTAGGTTTTCTTCAACAGAAACACCAGGGCAGTGAGGATCGGTTTCCCAAGGGCTTAATTCATATTCACAACCACTTAGGGCAATGATAAAAAATAAAGAGGCAATTTTTTTCATTTCATAATCTCCACAAATTCGTTAGAAATGACGACGAACGCCAAAGCCCCAGTTAGTAATGCCTTCTAGTCCTAAATAATCGTAATTATCCATAAAGAATTCAGGTTCGCGCACGTAGGTAATCAAGCCCACTTCCAATACCGAAATATCGAAATACACTTCGGTGTTTTCTGAAATATGTAAAATACTTTGGTAATTAAAAATAATGCGCAGCGCCGTTGGCTTGTAATAGCCGCTGGGGTATTGCTCGGGCAGCTCAAGAAATAAATCACTGTGCTTCCCGTACAATAAACTGGTGCCGAAATTAATTGGGCTCAGCTGTAAATCTTTCCCCTTAATATTAAAATTAAATCGATAAGGGTTTTGGTAGCGATAACGCAAACTGAACAGCGTCATTTCCGCATGATTATCCAGTTTGGGCACATAGCCCATACCACCACTAAAGTGATGATTATCAAAAAAGCTGTCACCTACCGTGGCGTGTATCATGCCCATCAGTGAGCCTGATTGAAGGTCTACATAGGCAGCATTTGCCCATCTAGGCAGCGCCAATGAAATGATTAACAATATGTATATGAAATGTACTTTCATGGCCTGCCCCTCTACTGCTGAATTCCAACGTTTTATGAATGTGTTTGCCACGTATCTATATCGATCTTTAATGGATCGCATTAAATAGATTTCGTTCAGGCATGAATACCCTTAAAAATGGAACAATATTGTCCAAATATGACTACAGGTCCACATTTTGGGGAAGCATACTAGTAAACAAGGGGTTAACAAGAGGTTAATGGACTGAATTTATTATTAAATAAGAATGAATATTATTAGTGTGGAAATTAGGACAGTCTGTTTATAGTCAACTATGCACGATATCTATCTAGGACAAAGTGTCACCAACAAGCTTTTAATGTCTTTCAGCAGCCACTCAGGGTGCAATTGAGAGAGGTCTTTCCCCTGATTGTAACCTTGCTCAAGCAGCACACAAGGAACAGCAGCATTTTTGGCAGACGCTCTATCCGCTTCGCTGTCTCCTACCATCAAGCATTTACTAGGTTCAACACTGAGGTGTTGGGCGGCATGCAACAAAGGCAAAGCACTGGGTTTTTTTTCACTAAGGCTGTCACCACCCAATAATATTTCAAAAAACTCACTAATCCCCAGTTTATTAAGTAAAGCGGGCACAAAAGCAATGGGCTTATTGGTCACAAGAGCCATGGGCAGTTTCTTCTGCTGACAGGCTGTTAATAAGGCCAAAACGCCAGGATACAGATAGCTCTCTTCACACACACACGCTTCATAACGAGTTAAAAAATAACCATGTACACGGTCAACATACTCAAGGGAAACATCTAAGCCCAGCAGCGCTCTTTCAATTAATGTATGACTTCCATTACCTACCCATAAGCGCACTTGATCATTGCTCACTTGCAATGGCGTTTGATTCAGCTGCAAGCATAAATCACTTAAGGCTTCATTTAATGCGCGGCATAAATCCGGCACGCTATCGACCAGTGTGCCATCCAAATCAAAAATAATGGCTTGTGGATAATCTTGGGTAAATATCATAAGAAGTGCTAATTAGAGGGTGAGATTCCATGGAAGAGCTGGCTACAGGTACTAAAAGTGCCTGTAGCCATGCTATTAGCGTGTGCCTTTTGCTATTTCTTCACGCATTTTAGTGATGGTTTGAGCGTAATCTGGTGAATTAAAAATGGCCGAACCCGCCACAAAAGTATCCGCACCCGCTGCTGCTATTTCAGCGATGTTATCTACTTTTACACCGCCATCCACTTCTAGGCGAATGTCTAGACCGCTTTCATCAATTAAACCGCGTACCTGTTTAAGCTTGTCTATTGTAGATGGAATAAAACTTTGCCCACCAAAGCCTGGGTTAACCGACATTAATAACACCATATCTATTTTGTCCATTACATAATCTAGGTAATGAAGAGGCGTGGCCGGGTTAAATACCAAACCCGCCTTACAGCCGGCATCTTTGATAATCTGCAAGGAGCGATCAATATGATCCGTGGCTTCGGGATGAAACGTAATATAACTGGCACCGGCCTTAATAAAGTCAGTAATCATACGATCAACTGGGCTCACCATTAAGTGAACATCTATAGGGGCGGTCACACCGTGATCTCTCAAAGCCTTACATACCATAGGGCCTATGGTTAAATTAGGCACATAGTGATTGTCCATTACATCAAAATGCACGATATCCGCACCGGCTGCCAACACGTTATCCACTTCTTGGCCAAGGCAGGCAAAGTTAGCAGACAGGATAGAAGGGGCTATTAAAGGGGATTTTTGTGAGGCGTGGCTCATGATTTTTCTCTAATTCCAACGAATAAAGTATTGTAACCCAATCAATGTCGGCAGGTGTACGTCCATTTAACAATTCCCCGCAAACAGTATCCCTTCAGCCTAGCTTAATTTTGGGATTTTAAGCCCATGGCTCACCATCAAAACTCGCCCTTAACTTCATCGATAATTGTGATGGAGCCTCATTGATTTTAAGACTTAATTTGATTAGCGTAGCGCCGCTATTTTTATAACGCCTATAATCTAATAATAACAAGGGCGCTTTACAGTCAGGTTATCATTCCTTAATCGCTGAAAGTGTCTTAGCCAAAGGTGATTGAGATGTACCCTTTACGCATTGTTTTTGGGTTTATTACCCTAGCCATACTGGCAGCTCTTTTGACTCCCGTTGCCCTTTTACGACCCAAACACCGTAATAATATGGGGGATATTTGCAGCGCGGTAAGCCGAGTATTATTCGCCTATTGGGGAGCCAAGCTTGAAATAGAGAACGAAGAACGCCTCAGTCCTGAACAACCCTCCATTCTCATAAGTAACCACCAAGACACCGAAGATATGTTTTTTGCTGAAAGCATTGTTAGGCGTGGCACTGTGGCTCTTGGCAAGTGGGAACTGCTTTATATTCCGTTTATTGGTTGGTTATTTTTCTTGGCAGGCAACATTGTCATTAAGCGAGCTAAAAAAGAAAAAGCTCAACAGGCGCTTGGTCTTGCGGCCAAAATAATGCGCGAGAAAAACCTTTCATTATTAATTTTCCCAGAGGGCACTCGAAACTGGGGCAAACCCTTACCCTTTAAACTAGGGGCTTTTAAGTTAGCCATTGAAGCGCAAGCGCCCATTCAACCCGTGTGCTTTTCATTAAGACAACACACAATGAATTACAAAAGGTGGCATTCGGGTACGGTAAGAGTGAAATGTTTAGAACCCATCAGCACTCAAGGCTTAACACAAAATGATGCAGTGGCATTGGCGAATCGCTGCCAGAAATTAATGGAAACTCAGTGCATTGAAATGACTAAAACTCTTTTAAAAGAAAAGGGTAAACAGTGACAATGTTTACGTTATTTACCCCGAGCTTTGCGAACCTTGTCATAAGCGGTTTGAATTTCTTGGGTTTTTTCTTTTGCTATTTTCATCATGGCCTCAGGTAATCCCTTAGCCACTAGTTTATCAGGGTGGTGCTGGCTCATAAGTTTTCTATAAGCCTTTTTAACTTCCGAGTCAGTGGCATCACTGTTAACCCCCAGCACACCATAGGCGGTTTTTAGTTCATTACCCGTACTGCTAAACGATTCATTAAACTGGCCACGAAACTGCTCTTGACTGGCTCGCACACGGGCATGAATAAATTCAAACTGCAAAGCGCTAATGCCTAGAATTCGACACACTTTATCCAGCAAGCGTTTCTCTTCCATACTCAGCTTGCCATCGGCATAGGCCATGCTTAATTGAATTTCTAAAAACATTTGTATAAGTGAACCACGATGTCCCACCGAGCGCATAAACTGTTGTAGCTCTCGGTTTAAGTCCAAATGAGGACTTTTTCCTTCACTAAAATAGCGAATGGCTTCTCGGCGTTGGTTTTCGTTAAGCCCCATTTGATTCATGATAAATTGAGCTTGTTCAATTTCCTGCTGACTTACCCGTCCATCACTTTTCGCTAACTGCCCCATCACCAGGAAGGTCACCCGAAAAAAGATATTCTGGCTATTGGCGGTTACTTTTGGGGTGGGCCGATTTCGCGCATACATTTGATCAAATGCGTTTCCCACTAATACCCCTAAAAGAAGGCCAAAGGGGCCGCCAAACATTAACCCCAATGAGGCGCCAAAAATCTTGCCGGCAAAATGTCGAATATTCATACCTGCCTACCTATATACTTTTGTAAATACCGCATTCTGCGTACATGCCACTTACAGTTAGTCTTTATTCAAGTGCTCGTTTAACTCATTCAAGCGCTGCGGTGTTCCCACATCAAGCCAATATCCCTGATACTTCTCAGCCGTTACTTGTTGCGCAGACATTCCCTTAATAAGAAGCGGTGCCAATTTAAAAGCTCCTTCAGCGCATTCCTCAAACAGTTTAGGGTTTAAAATACTGATTCCGCTAAAGGTTAATGCCTCACCTTCCTGCTCTGTATTAGCGTGGCCCTCTTTTAAATAGAAGTCACCAGCACGATTAAAACTTGGATTATCCACCAGCACCAAATGCGCTAAGCCAAAGATCTCTTTATTAACGAGGTTTTTATAGTCCAGTTCGTGCCAGACATCTCCGTTCACCACCAAAAAAGGGCTACTCCCCAATAAAGGCAGGGCTTTAAAAATACCGCCACCAGTCTCCAGTGCTTTTTCTTCGCGGCTGTATTTAATCGCGCACCCAAATTTGGCACCATTCCCTAAGTAGCTTTCTATTTGTTCAGCCAAATAAGCGGTATTAATAACAATGTCTGTGATACCGGCATTTACCAGTCTATTTATTTGGTGCTCAATTAAAGGCTTTTCGGCTACTTTTAACATGGGCTTAGGGGCGTGATCTGTAAGCGGGCGCATGCGAGAACCCAGTCCTGCTGCTAAAATCATCGCCTTCATGAAGTACCACCCAATTCAGGAAGGTCCATGTTAATTTTTGGCAATAAACGAGTATGCAGCCATTGATGAAATTCTGATAATGCATCGTACTCGGCACTGACCGACACGATATAACTTAAGGTCAGTGGAATATCATTTAGATAATCCGATTTACCATCACGAATGGCCAATCGAGCAAATATACCCGCCACCTTTATATGGCGCTGTAATCCCATCCAATCAAACCACAATAAAAATTGCTGTTCGCTAATCGCACCAATAATGCCAGCCTGTTTGGCTTTTTTGAAATACGCTTTTACCCAATCATGCACTTGTTCAGGGGGCCATGAGATGTAGCAATCTCGCAGCAAACTCACTAAATCATAGGTAATTGCGCCCTGTACGGCATCCTGAAAATCAATGATCCCCAAGCTGCCGTCTTTAAGCACCATGATGTTACGGCTGTGATAATCCCGATGCACAGGCACCTGAATTTGCCCTAAAGCACTTTCACGCAATAGTTCAAATGTGTCTTTTAGGATGCGTTCATCGTTACGGGTTAATTCAAAATTAAGGTGTTCGAGCAAAAACCAGTCTCGAAACAGGGCCATTTCTCTGTCTAATAAAGCTTCATTATAGGGTGGCAATGCGTGATGACTGCCGGCTATGGTGATTAATGCATCCATGGCCTGCTCGTATAAGTCATCACTGCTAGCTTCATTTAATAGTGGCAGCAGCAGCTGATCCCCCATATCACCTAGCAACATAAAGCCCTGTTCAAAATCGGCCTTAATCACTTTAGGGACGCTTATGCCCTGCTCATACCAAGCTTGCGCTATATTGACAAAGACGGGGTTATTTTCTTTATCCGGTGGGGCATCAACGGCGATAAAACTGCCATCTGTTACCGCTTGACGAAAATACCTTCGAAAGCTGGCGTCACCCGATACAGTAGTGAGGGAACCTTGTGGCTGCGATAGGTTCATATCCTTGAGTGTTTGACACACCCAGGCTTGTAACAATTCTTGGCGTACATCCATGATGAACACTGGCCCTTATCCAGGATAAAACGTACAATTTTAGTCTTGTGCCGCACAATACCATAAGTTTCAGTTTTGATTAGGAATTTCAACCATATGCCACGCTTGGGGCTACTATTAATTGCCATTGTGGCATCCCACACGCAGGTCAACGCCAGTACATCTTTTGATCAATTGGATTGGGTGACGCGAGACAAACTTCCTGCGGAGCATCAAGCCAAACTTCCCAGCTTTTGCAGTGGTGATTATTTGCCGCCATCACTCACCATATCCACTAGCAACGAAATTCACCTGCAAAGTGATAAGGCTGAATACCAAGAATTAAGCGGGGCACACTTAGTAGGATCCGTTGAATTGCAGCAAAATGGCCAGCAGGTTCAATCTAATTCAGCTCATTATAATCAGCAAAGTGGGCAAGCCCAGTTCAAAGGCGACGTGGTATACCGAAATGGTGACGTGAACATGTCGGCTGATTTCCTTAACTACAATGCGCAATCCGGTTTAGCCAAACTGCAAAATGCTCAATATGTGATTGCTCCCTTGCATTTGCGTGGCGACGCGCAAAGCTTAAATGTTGATGCCGATAAAAGTTTGCACCTTTTAGATAGCAGCTACACTTTTTGTGAGCCGGGCCACAATGACTGGGACATTAAAGCCAGTGAAATTCATTTGTATCAAGCCAAAAGATACGGCGAAGCCTTTCATGCTCGCTTGCGTATTAAAGAAGTGCCCATTTTATATTTACCTTATTTTCGCTTTCCTCTAGGTAAAGGTCGTTTAACCGGCTTTTTAAATCCACAAATTAGTTTAAGCGCCAACAATGTTAGCAGCGGTGGTGATTTAACTTTGGAAAAAACAGAGCTAAATGTAGAGCATTTCGCAACTCCATTTTATTTTAATATCGCCCCAAACTATGACGACACTCTTACGCCAAGATACTTGGATGGCCACGGCATTTTGACCGAAAACGAATTTCGCTATTTAAATATTTTCGGTGAAGGCACCCTTAGACTTGGCTATATCGGAAATGACAGTGCCCACAACTCATCCTTTACAGAGCTATCAGATGAAGACGTCGCAAATCTAAGCGATGAGTCGTTAGAAAATTACAATACCCAGCTGGATGATCAACGAGATAAAGAGCGGTGGTCTAAATCCTTTCACCATGTGGGCAATATTACTGAATTTTGGCAAGATAGAATAAACTATGAAGAAGTCAGCGATGTAGATTACAGCGATGACTTTAGTAGCTTAGGCCTCATCGATCGCAGCAGTTACTTAAAACAAAATGCTGAGTTGGAATACAACGATGGTGTATGGAACTTTCTAACCTTAATAGAAAAGTCTCAAACCAAAGATGAGACCATCGCAGATAATGATAAGCCATATCATCGCCTCCCGCAGATAACGCTTTCACGTGAAAATAGTTTTGAACCCAATCAGTTTGACTATCAACTTACCACCCAAGCCACTGTATTTGAGCGAAATGACGTAGATCTAACTGGTGGTGACCAATTAAATGCTGAACGCTTTCATGCTGAGCTGACATTAAACTATCCACTTGAAAATTCTTGGGGATTTATTAAGCCTAACCTGCAGTTAATGTCTACTCGATACAACTTTCAAAATGTTGATGAGGATGCCATTAGTTATGGCTATCAAGATGAGGTAAGTCGTGACATTTACATCAGTAGTATTAATGCAGGTATGTATTTTGAGCGTAGTCTTAACTTTTTTCAAAGTGACTTTATACAAACTTTAGAGCCAAGAATCATGGCAGCTTACATACCTTACGAAGACCAGAGCCAGATTCCAATATTCGATACGACCCAAACAAGCTTCAGCTACAGCCAATTATTTAGCCCTAACCGATTTACGGGTTACGACCGAGTGGGAGATACCAAGCAAATTACTTTCGGTTTAACTACTCGATTTTTAAACAACATAGGTTTAGAGGTCTTTAGCGCCAGCATGGGCCAAATTCACTATTTTGAAGATCGAAGAGTTTTAAAAACCGCTGGTAGTTCTGCAAAACAAACCGACACTGATTTAATTGATAAGTCGTCTTACGCTGGAGAGGTTCAATGGTTGTTTTACCCAGGCTGGCGCGCAAAAGCCGATATTTTATATAATCCAAACAAAGGCTCTTTTACAGACATTACAGGCGTTGAAGAGACAGAGGAAAAAATTGAAAAAGCCAGTGCGCAATTAAATTACCAAGGTGAAAACGGTTGGCTTTTAGACATGAACTTTACGTTTGTTGAGGCTGCCTCAGAAGGCGTAGCAGGACAAAAACAAGTTGGATTAGCTTTCTTTGCCCCAATCAATGACCGCTGGGCTTTCTATGCACAAAAGAAACATGACATATGGGATTATACCGACGAGCAACTTGCTGATAAAAAAGAAGATGACAGCAACTTTGCCAGCATTGAAGGCTTAGCTGGCATTGAATACCAAAACTGCTGCTGGCGTGTGCAGGCTACATACGAAGAACACACTCGAAGCGATAAAACTAAAGACTACCAATATCTAATACAAGTGCACTTTAAAGGACTTGGGGTATTGGGTACCGACACCGACAGCATGTTGGGTGAGCGTATTTTAGGTTATGACGAAAGAGAAATTCATGATTATTAATTCACTGAACATCTCGCATTTATTAACAATAAAAATTTCAGATTCAAGTAGGGCAATTTAATAATGATTAAAAAGCATTGGCGTACTTTTCTAATGGCCGGTTTATTATCCGCCAGTGGATTCTCTCAAGCGCAACTTCAAACTATCGACAGTATCGCGGCCATTGTAGATGATGAAGTCATCATGCAAAGCGAGCTAAAAGAACGCATTGGTATATTGAAAAAACAGAGCCAAAAAATGCGCCTTCCACCTGATAACGTTTTACATGAACAGGTGCTTGATCGATTAATCAGTGAAAGCATTCAAATGCAAATGGCTGAACGTTCCGGCATGCGTGTTAGTGATCAACAGCTTAATCAAACCATTGAGAACATTGCTCGCCAAAACGGCATGTCTTTAAAGAAGTTTAAAAAAGCACTTGAGAAAGACGGTGTAGAATACAGCCAAGCTCGCGAACAAATTCGACGCGAGCGTCTCTTGTCTGAAGTTCAGCGCTACCGAGTGGGCGACAAAATTCAAATTAGCGAACAAGACATTGATGCATTCTTAAATAGTGCCCGTGGTAAAACGGCCACAGGTGAAGAATATCGTTTAGGCCATATTCTTATTCAGTTACCGACTCAAGCCAACCGAGAACAAATTAATAAAGCAGAAAAGAAAGCCAAGAATCTGGTGAAAAAAATTCGCAAAGGTGCTGATTTCTCGCAAGCCGCCGTGGCCAACTCAGAAGGTCGAAACGCGCTTAAAGGCGGTGATTTAGGCTGGCGTAAAGAGGCTGAACTGCCTTCCTTATTTGCCAATGTAGTGCCCGACTTAACAAAAGGCCAAGTGAGTGACCCTATTCGCAGCGCCAGCGGTTTTCATATAATTCAAATTACCGACCAACGTGGTGGTACTACCAAGCTGGTTCAGCAAACTCGTGCCCGCCATATTCTAGTGCGTGAAAATGAAATCCGTAATGATGCGCAAAGCAAGGCACTGATTGAAAAACTCTACCAACGCATTAAAAAAGGTGAAGACTTTGCCAAACTGGCCAAAGAGTTCAGTGATGACCCAGGCAGTAAAGTTAGCGGCGGTGATTTAAACTGGGTTAATGATGGTGACATGGTACCTGCATTTGAAAAGGTCATGAAAAAAACCAAAAAAGATCAAGTGAGTAAGCCCTTCAAATCGCGTTTTGGCTGGCATATTTTGCAGGTAACCGATTACAGAAACAAAGACATGGGTCAAGAAGTTCAACGTAACCAAGCCCGCCAGTTATTGTACACTCGCCGCTTTGAAGAAGAGCTGCCAATTTGGTTGCGCCAAATCCGCACCGAAGCCTACGTGGAAGTAAAAGATGACCTGTAGGCTTGCTTTAACCGTTGGCGAGCCAGGGGGCATTGGCCCCGACCTAACCGTCATGCTGGCTCAAAAACCACAAACACAACAAATTGTGGCCATATGTGATCCCGAATTACTAAAGCGTCGCGCTCAGCACATGGGCATTGAACTGATGATTAAATTATTTGATCCTCAAGATCACACGCCTGCAGCGGTCGGTGAGATTTGGGTCAATCCAATTCCCATGGCCACTCCAGAAGTCATTGGCCAGCTTAACAAACTCAATGGTCAATATGTATTAGATACCCTAACTCATGCCGCCCAAGGCTGCTTAGATGGAATCTATGATGCCATGGTCACAGCTCCAGTGCATAAAGGTATCATTAATGATGCAGGTATTGCGTTCTCAGGCCACACTGAATTTCTAGAAGAGTACACGCACTCTGAACGAGTGGTGATGATGCTGGCCACGCAAGGACTAATGGTGGCTCTGGTGACGACTCACTTACCTTTAAAAGATGTCAGTCAGGCCATTACCAAAGAGCGCTTAACTCAAATAGTGAATGTTCTCGATAAAGATTTAAAACAATATTTCGCCTTGCCCAATGCCAACATACTAGTATGCGGCCTCAACCCCCATGCTGGGGAGGGTGGGCACATGGGCATGGAAGAAATCGAAGTGATTGAGCCCTGCCTTGATGAGTTACGCCAAAAAGGTATTACTCTTACAGGCCCACTGCCCGCAGACACCTTGTTTACCGATAAAGTATTACAAAATGGCGATGCTGTGCTGGCCATGTATCACGATCAAGGTTTGCCTGTCTTAAAATATAAAGGCTTTGGTCAAGCGGCAAATATTACTTTAGGCTTGCCCATTATTCGCACCTCTGTCGATCACGGCACCGCCTTAGATTTAGCAGGCACAGGCACAGCAAATGAAGGCAGTCTACATACCGCCATCAACTATGCTACTCACATGGCCAGCTGTAAAAACCACAAAGGATCAGCAGTATGAATCCGCAAATATTTAACACTCAGCCAAAGCAAGAAGGACGATTAACATGAGTCGCCAACCCATGGGCCATCAAGCCCGTAAGCGCTTTGGACAAAACTTCTTGCACGACCAAAATGTTATTCGCAATATTGTTAAAAGCATTCGCCCTCGTGAAGGTGACAACATCGTAGAGATTGGTCCGGGTATGGGGGCCATCACAGAATTATTACTCGATGCCACCGAAGGGCATTTAAATGTAGTGGAACTCGACCGCGATTTAATTCCAGGGCTTAAAGTTAAATTCTTTAACTCCCCAGGTTTTGTGGTACACGAGGCCGATGCGTTGAAATTTGATTTCAACCAATTAAAAGTTGATGAACGACCACTGCGCATTGTTGGTAATTTACCTTACAACATATCTACTCCACTTATTTTTCACCTACTAAGCTATTCTGGCACCGTGAAAGATATGCACTTCATGCTTCAAAAAGAAGTCGTGCAACGTATGGCTGCAGGCCCTGGTGAAAAAAATTATGGGCGCCTATCTATTATGGCTCAATACTTTTGCGAAGTTCAAAATTTGTTCGACGTAGGCCCAGAGGCTTTTCATCCAGCCCCTAAAGTCGACAGCGCCATTGTGCGCCTAGTCCCTTACGAAACATTGCCACATCCAGTAAAAGATCACCGCACCCTAGAGAACGTGGTGCGTACTAGTTTTTCCATGCGTCGCAAAACGCTACGAAATAATTTGAAGAAAGTGATTAGTTCAGAGCAACTTGAAAGCTTAGGCATTGACCCGTCGTTAAGACCAGAACGTTTGTCATTAGCAGAATTTGTATTAATAAGTGACTACATTTTTGACAATAAAATTGAAGGCACCTATTTATCTGAAAGCGAGAAAACCGATGATTAACCAGGATGTTTTGGTCACGGTGAAAACTCGCTACTTAAAAAGAGAATCACGTATAGATAAAAACCGCTTTGTTTTTAGCTACACCATCACCATTGCCAATAACAGCCCACAAACAGTACAGCTAGTAAGCCGTCATTGGATTGTCACCAATGGCGACACCTTAAAAAATCAAGAGGTTCATGGGGATGGTGTGGTAGGACAGCAACCCTATATTTTGCCAGGGGAGCACTTTACCTATACTAGCGGCACTGTAATGGAATCTATTGTGGGCACCATGCATGGCAATTATGATCTTAAAGACGCTAATGGTGATCTGTTTCATGTTGAAATTCCTCCCTTTACATTAGCTGCCCCTCACAAAGTGCATTAATTATGTCCAGAACTTTTGCGGTAGGCGACATACAAGGCTGCCTAGACCCCCTATTACGCTTACTTGACAGAGTTAAGTTTGATGAAAGCCGTGACCAGTTATGGTGTGTGGGTGATTTAGTCAATAGAGGACCCGATAGCCTAGGTACGTTGGAGTTTTTACATTCCATTCGTAAAAGCACGCAAATAGTATTGGGCAACCATGACCTGCATTTATTGGCCATTGCCTATGGCGAGAAAAAAGTTAAAAAAGACAATGAGCTAGCACTTATTGCAAAAAGCCCCAATGCCAACACTCTTCTTGAATGGCTTCGTAAACAACCATTGTTTCATTGGGATAAAGACAAAAAATTAGCCATGTGCCATGCGGGCATCCCCCCTATGTGGGATTTAAAAACAGCCAAAGCCCTTTCAAAAGAAGTGCAAATCGTATTAAAAAGTTCCCGTCATAAATCCATTTACAAAACCATGTACGGTAATACTCCGGATACTTGGTCTGATGATTTACAAGGAACTGACCGCTTAAGAGTGATTATTAATTATTTTACTCGTATGCGCTTTTTGGGTCCTAATGGTCAATTAGAATTAGAAAGTAAGCAAAGCAGTAATCAATCAATGGGGGACTACAAACCTTGGTTTAACTATCCCCATCAACTTAAAAAAAATCGTTTATTATTTGGCCACTGGGCAGCACTTGAGGGCATGTTTGATCACCCTCAAATAACAGGCTTAGACACGGGTTGTGTATGGGGAGGACCACTTACCCTCTTACATGTTGAAACCGGTAAACAATATCGCCAAGCCCTTTAAATTGATGATGCATCTATCCAGCGAGAAAATGAATGTTTGAACATATTAGTATCCAGCAGCTAGTTGAGTTAAAAAATAAACAGGTGGTCAATATTGTCGATATTCGCGACGGGCAAAGCTTTGCCGCAGGCCATATCCCTAGCGCAACCTCTTTAAATAATGACAATGTGGCGCCATTTATAGCAGCTACCAATAAAGAAACACCACTGGTGGTATGTTGCTATCACGGCAACTCCAGCCAAGGGGCAGCCCAATATTTCAGCGAACAAAACTTTAAGTTGGTTTACAGTTTAGATGGCGGCTTTGAAGACTGGAAAATCAGTCAACCAAGTGACATAGAACAAGGCTAAGCCCCTTTGTTTATCTGCTTTTTCCTTACAATATTTTCAGTATATCGTAAGGAAAATTGCTCATCGATTTTTCGCTCATATCCTGTATTTTGTTAAAACACCCACTCAACTTTCAGCTTTCCCATCAAGTCATATTCCTTTTATCACACACCCCACCTAAAAATATTAGTTAAAAAATATATAAAGGCATGACCTATGCACATTATTACTTAAGGCATTAAAAAATTGACGTCTTAAAATCAATACATTTGAAAGCCACTAATTAAAGGAATACAGCGGACTTAAATAAGTCTAAATTTGATACATGGATGTAGATTTATTCGAGAGTAAGCCGATGCACAGATAAAAACTATGGGTGAGGTTAGCAATGAGCATTTTTAATCATTATCAAGATAGATATAAAACGACTCAGGAGGAAGTAATAAGCCTTCAAGAGTACCTGCAGCTCTGTAAGGATGATCCTGGTGTCTATGCCAGTGCCTCTGAGCGTATGTTAATGGCCATAGGAGAACCAGAGCTTGTCGACACAGCCTCCGACTCTAGGCTAAGTCGCATATTTTCCAATAAAGTTATTAAACGTTACCCAGCTTTCAGCGAATTTTACGGCATGGAAGAAGCTGTTGAACAAATCGTTTCTTATTTTCGCCACGCCGCTCAGGGACTTGAAGAAAGAAAACAAATTCTTTATTTATTAGGACCTGTAGGTGGTGGTAAATCATCATTGGCCGAACGCCTTAAACACCTAGTAGAAAAAATTCCATTTTATGCCATTCAAGGCTCTCCAGTGTTCGAATCGCCTTTGGGTTTATTTAACCCCGAAGAAGACGGCACCATTTTAAATGAAGACTTTGGCATTCCTAAGCGTTATATAAATGGCATCATGTCACCATGGGCCGCCAAACGCTTACGAGAATATAAAGGGGATATCAGCCAGTTCAAAGTGGTTAAGCTGTATCCCAGCATCATTGATCAAGTGGCCGTGGCTAAAACAGAACCCGGAGATGAAAATAATCAGGATATTTCATCCTTAGTGGGTAAAGTGGATATTCGCATGCTGGAAGAATACAGCCAGGATGACCCTGATGCCTATAGTTTCTCAGGGGCGTTATGTCGCGCTAACCAAGGGTTAATGGAATTTGTGGAGATGTTTAAGGCGCCCATTAAAGTGCTACACCCATTATTAACCGCCACTCAAGAAGGCAACTATAATGGCACCGAAGGCATGGGAGCGATTCCATTCGATGGCATTCTCCTAGCTCACTCAAATGAAAGCGAATGGCAAACCTTTAAAAACAATAAAACCAATGAAGCCTTTATAGACAGGGTGTATACCGTCAAAGTGCCTTACTGCCTAAGAGTCAGTGAAGAAGTGCATATTTATGAAAAACTGCTTAAACACAGTTCACTCTACAAAGCATCTTGCGCACCCGATACCCTACACATGTTGGCTAAATTCTCTGTTTTATCTCGTATAAAAGAGCCTGAAAACTCTAGCATCTACAGTAAGATGCGCATTTATGATGGTGAAAACTTAAAAGATACCGACCCTAAAGCCAAGTCTATTCAAGAGTATCATGATAGCGCAGGTGTCAATGAAGGCATGAACGGTTTATCAACTCGTTTTGCATTCAAAATTTTATCCCGCGTCTTTAACTTCGATGCCACTGAAATTGCCGCTAACCCAGTACACCTGATGTATGTATTAGAAAAACAAATCGAACAAGAACAATTCCCTCAAGAACTGGCTGATCGTTATTTAAATTACATTAAGGAGTACATGGCCCCTAAATATGTTGAGTTTATTGGTAAAGAAATTCAAACGGCTTATTTAGAATCTTACAGTGAGTACGGACAAAATATCTTTGACCGTTACGTAACCTATGCTGACCTTTGGATTCAAGACCAAGAATTCCGCGATCCTGAAACCGGTGAGATTTTAGATAGAGCTTCCATTAACGAAGAACTTGAAAAAATTGAAAAACCAGCCGGCATTAGCAATCCAAAAGACTTCCGTAACGAAGTGGTTAATTTTGTATTACGATCTAAAGCCAATAACTCAGGTAAAAACACTAGCTGGCAGTCTTATGAAAAAATGAGGAGCGTCATTGAGAAGAAAATGTTTGCCAACACTGAAGATCTATTGCCTGTCATTAGTTTTAATGCGAAAGGTTCCAGTGATGACAAGAAAAAACATGACAATTTCGTAGAGCGCATGATTGAGCGTGGCTATACAGAGAAACAAGTACGCTTGCTTTCTGAATGGTACTTGCGTGTTCGTAAGTCTCAATAAATACATACTATTAACTTTTTAATAGTTAGATAAGTGAGGCTATATGGATATCAATTACAGTTGTCATACAAATGGCGGGAGGAGTTGATATGAGCTATATCATTGACCGCCGTTTAAACGGCAAAAACAAAAGCATGGTAAACCGTCAGCGTTTTTTACGTCGCTATAAAAAGCACATAAAAAAGGCGGTGACGGAATCGGTGAACAAGCGCTCCATTACCGACATGGAGCGTGGCGAGAAAATCACCATTCCCACTAAAGACACCAGCGAGCCTGTTTTTAGCCACGGCAGTGGCGGCATAAGAAAACGTGTATTACCCGGTAACAAAGAATTTCATGCGGGCGATAAAATTCTGCGGCCAAAAGGTTCTGCTGGCGGAGGCTCTGGAGAAGGACAAGCCAGCAATCAAGGGGAAGGGATTGATGATTTTTCATTTTATATAAGCAAAGATGAATTTCTAGATTATGTATTTGAAGATCTAGCCTTACCTAACATGGTGAAAAAAACCTTAAATCAACACGATGAAGTGGAGTTTCGGCGTGCTGGTTTCACCACTTCAGGCACGGCCAATAACCTTGCCATTGTTAGGTCCATGCGCTCAGCACAGGCCCGACGAATTGCCCTATCGGCTAGCTCACGGCGCAAATTAAAAGAGGCCCTAGCAGAGCTTGAAAAAGAAGAAAATAAAGACATCGATCTTCGTAACAAAAAATTGATTGAAGAATTAAACTTGCACATTCAAAAGTTAGAAGGGAAAATTCGTAAAATTCCTTTTATCGATACTTTTGATATTAAGTACCGCAATATTATTAAGGAACCCATCCCAAGTACTAAAGCTGTAATGTTTTGCGTGATGGATGTCTCCGGCTCCATGACACAACAAATAAAAGACATGGCCAAACGTTTTTATATTTTACTGTATTTATTTTTACAAAGGAGTTATGAAAAAACGGAGGTGGTATTTATACGTCATCACACCAGTGCCAAAGAAGTCACCGAGGAAGAATTCTTTTATTCTCGTGAAACTGGCGGCACCATAGTATCCAGTGCTCTTGAATTAATGTCAGAAATTATTCAAGACAGATATAGCCCAAGTGAATGGAATATTTATGCCGCTCAGGCCAGCGATGGCGATAACTGGGACGATGACAGCCCACAGTGCGCACAAATTTTAAGCACTAAAATTATGCCTCTGTTGCAATACTTTGCTTATATTGAAATTACACCCAATGCCCACCAAGCATTATGGCATGCCTATGAAGACTTAAGAGGCAGCTTAGGAGATCGATTTGCCATGGAGCAAATCACTCGTGCTGACGATATCTTCCCCATCTTCAGAGACCTATTTTCACGTAAGGCTCTTAAGGAAGCGGTATGAATAATAAAGATAATAAACCTGTTAAAAAGCGCCAACCCATATCAGAAGGATCAGAATGGTCTTTCGAATTACTGGAAACTTACGATAAAGAAATCGCCCGAATTGCTAAAGGCTTTAGGTTAGATACTTACCCTAATCAAATTGAAGTAATCAGTGCAGAACAAATGATGGATGCCTATGCATCTTCCGGCATGCCAATCTCCTATAATCACTGGTCTTATGGTAAACATTTTTTGCATACCCAGGGAAATTACCAAAGGGGGCAAATGGGTTTAGCCTATGAAATCGTCATTAACAGTGACCCTTGCATTGCGTATTTAATGGAAGAAAATACCATGTGTATGCAGGCGCTGGTCATTGCCCATGCCAGCTATGGCCACAATTCTTTTTTCAAAGGAAACTATTTATTTAAAACTTGGACAGATGCTAGCGCCATCATTGATTACTTAGTTTTTTCACAAAACTATATTAAGAAATGTGAAGAGCGCCATGGTGTAGATGCTGTAGAGCATATCCTTGATGCAGCCCACGCGTTAATGAACTACGGAGTCGATCGATATAAACGTCCCAGACCGATTAGTGCAAATGATGAAAAGCTGCGCCAAAGTGAAAGGGAAGACATATTACAACAACAAGTTAATGATTTGTGGCGAACCATTCCACAACAAGAAAAATCAAACGTAAAAAAAGACAAAATTTTTCCCTCAGAACCTCAGGAGAATTTACTTTATTTTATTGAAAAAAATGCACCATTGCTGCAGCCTTGGCAACGGGAAATTCTGCGCATTGTCAGAAAATTAGCGCAATATTTCTATCCACAAAGACAAACCCAAGTTATGAATGAAGGCTGGGCCACTTTTTGGCACTACACACTCATAAACTCTTTATATGACGAAGGACTCGTCACTGATGGCTTTATGATGGAATTTTTAAATAGCCACACTAACGTTATTTTCCAACCAGGTTTTGATAGCCCCTATTTTAGCGGTATTAACCCCTATACACTGGGCTTTAATATGATGAGTGATATTCGCCGCATTTGCGAACATCCCACTGAAGAAGACAAAAAGTGGTTTCCAAATATTGCTGGCAGTGACTGGCTAGATACTTTGCACTTTGCCATGAAAAATTTTAAGGATGAAAGTTTTGTATTGCAGTATCTATCTCCAAAACTCATTCGTGATCTAAAATTATTTTCTATTTTGGATGACGACCGTAAAATGCACATTCAAATTGAAGCCATTCATGATGATGATGGCTATATGAAAGTGCGTGAAGACCTGGCTAAGCAGTATGACCTATCTTATCGAGAGCCCAACATTCAAGTGTATAGTGTTGATATGGAAGGAGATCGTTCATTAACCCTCCATCATTATCGACAAAATAACATACCCTTAAATGAAGAAAGCATGGATGTTATTAAGCACCTTAGAACACTTTGGGGCTTTGATGTTTATCTTCATTCTTTAGATGAAAAGGGAAACGTTTCTAAATCTTATTCCTGTTCGCAAAGCCATAAAGCCACAGACGATCAATTAGAGTTAACCGAGCACTAACTGAATGTAAGTTGTAGAAAAGAAAATAAAGCCCATTAGGGCTTTATTTTTATGCCGACATACCATGATCATGAAATGTTCGAAAAGCTTCCGTGACTTGCTCGTCAGTAGGTATAGCCTCTGTTCTTACCAGCATAATAATACTTTGCCCGTAAATTTTTTCATCTCCTGCAGGGTGGTTGCAAACTTTACCTTCTTTACTCACATAAGCTAACGGTGTACCTATATTAGAGGACATCATAGATGAAACGACATCTCGCCATAAATCTCCTTCAAGCCATAACGAGAAACGCATGAAATGATCGTTAGCACGGGTAAACATATCTTCAATTAATACTTCGGCCCCAGGGCTTTCCATGGCCCGTACCAAGATTTCAGGATAAGAGCGAATGGGACGAATAACTGACTTAACCCCAATGCGCTTTAAACGGTCTCGATTTTCATCTTCTACGCATTCAACAATGACCCGATAAGCTAAGCCGTGCTCTTTCATCCGGTAACATAAGTCAAACGTCAAACTGTCACTGTCCAGTTCAAATTCGTCTTTTGCTAAAATAAGAACATGTGCAGCTTCTTCTAAATTGGCCAATTTAAAATCTGCTTCATGGTTACCGTGCCCTTCCACTAAGTGTACGCCTAAGTTCACTAGAGTTGAGGGCAGCCCATTTGGGTAGTCGGTATTTATAAGAACAATAGGGGTTTTCTTGGTCGCTTTATTTTCCCGGACCTGTCTTGCAAAGCGCTCAAAGTATTTATCTGGGTTATATTTTGGGGTATTTATAACGGCAATGTGCTTATTCATGAAGCCTCCTGCAGAACGTAAGCGTCTTGTAAACAAACCGTATGGATTCTTATTTAAGAGATCAAACTAGACGCACTAATTCAAGTATAGAAGGCGCTTTCTGACTTAGCTAAAAGTTTATATTCAAATTTAGAATAAAAAAAGGCTCTACCAAGCCACTACAACATCTTCCTGTTGAATGGCGTAACGACCAGCCGTTTTATTTAACTTAGCAATGGCAAACCTGGGTTGAACCTGAGTAATAGTAGCGGTCACCTTGGTATCCTGAAGTTGAACAAGGTTTTCTTGGTCAAAGTTATAAAAAGTGCTGCTTCTAAATACGGTGAGTTCATCACCTGGGCGCATGCCCACACTGCCCCCCGTGTCTAATCGAACATAATCCCCATGAGCATCAATTATTTTTGCCATATAAGGCTGACACCCCAAATTAGCATTTAAATCATCCACCACAGTGGATAAAAGCGTTTTGACTTGGGCACCAAAATCACTTTTCCAAAATACCGGTGTGGCAAACCCTGTTTTATGATGGTCATCATAGGGCCAAACTCCTTGGGTGGCATAAGTGTTTTGAAACATTAAAGAACCACTAATACCATCATGCACATAAACATCCATGGCAAAATTTCTTAAGCGTTTTTCGCGAGATAGCCCTAAAAAATCTAAGGGCGCGTCCCATACTCTTCTTGTATCTGCATCAGGGTTAATCATGGCCAAATCACGAATAACACCACTGACCACAAACTGCGCCCCAAGCTCTTTGGCCAGCTCAACACTGTTACTTAATTTTTGAAGGTTATTTTGTGAAGAAGGAGCACGGTCAATACTTGAAAACAGCAACACATGGCCACTGTCCATGGCATGTAAACGATGCCGACCATTTATGGTGTTGGCCATAACACCAGACAAGCGCTGTTCAATATTTATAAGATGGCCAATGGAAGACTCTTTAGGGTTTTGCAAAGCAAAACCCGCTACGGCTACGGCCTTTCGGTAGCCATTACCTTGGTTGACCTTACACTGTCCGCCTTCAAAAAATTCGGCACGAATTTTAACTTCCAAAATCCCTTGATTAATTTTTTCTTCTAAAACTCTAACATGGCGAAACTGACCATTACTTTTTAAACTCATCTGGTCACTGGTGACTAAACCGTCCACCAACATTTGCGATGAGTGAATAGAGCCACCTAACTGTAAAGAAGCTTGGCGTAATGCATCACGAATCGCTTTATCACGGCTTTCTTCTAAATCTTTGCTCATGGCAGATGAGCCCACAGCCGTTAATTCAACGGCCACGACATTTACTGCAAAAAGAAAAAAAATAGAAAGCATTATGGAACGCATTATCCCTACCTCTGCTCTCAAATTCATAATGTAACCATGAATGATTAAATGAGTTTTAATCGACAAAATAGTGATTGGTTTCGGGAATACTAGATTGACTTTGTACCCGATTAACATCCTGATAACGACTGGTACGCATGCCACCCCCTTTACCATTTAACATCACTGGTGAGCGGCAATCGGCATTAAAGCGCATGCTGTTTTCTGTGGTTAAGCAATTTCTAAAGCCTGCATCTATAACCATTTCTAAAATGGTTTCAACACTGCCATCTTCTTGTACATCAGCAGAGACAACTCTGGCACCATGAATGAAAGTATCTACATAGCTGCGGAAACTATCGTTTTGTACGACTAAATCTCGCACGGTAGAACTACCGCTTATTTTGGCACCGTATACTCGTTCGGCCATAGACCGATAGGCATCTAAGCGACTGGCACGAATGGCCATCAAACGTTGCTGAACTTTACTCTGCCCTTTTGCTCTTGGGTTAATCGCCCCATAACCCACTACACGTAAAATAAGAGGAGCCACAGGGTCAACTTGAGTTTCCATGGGCTTAAGCAAAGATTCCTGGCCGCCTCCAGCAACATCTTCCACTTCTTCCTCGTCGTCCCCAAAGCCCAACATGCTGCAACCTCCTATGGTCAGCAGCAAAAGGGTCATGCCAAGCAACCCTGCCAATTGTTTCATGCAAACACTCCTTTCAAATTCTGGATACACAAACCCCAAGTCTTGAAAAGCGTATCGGCCGCTTCAGATTTTTTGTTAGCTTTTTTCAAGAATAAATCCTCACACTCTTTATTCATGGAGCAAGCCCTAAGCCCGAGTAAATGAAACCCGAGCTAACTTCCCTGCCATGGAGCGTAGCTGTGAAAACTGATTAATAAAGAGTGCCAGCATGATCATTGACGCCCCTATCCATGTATCAGCCGATAGTCTTTCGTTAGCCAAATAACTGCCCAAAAGCAATGCTAACACCGGAGTAATGAGGGTTATCAGCGACACGTTGGCAGCCGTCATATTGTTCAATAAATAAAAGTAGCCAATGAAACCCGCCACCGACCCGAACGTTGCCAAATAAGCAACCGCTGACATAGACGTCAGGCTAATTTCATCCGGCAAAGGGCCACTAAAATTGATCCATACCAAAGCATAAACCGGTGCCGATAGAATAAGTGCCCCTGTGGTTTGTGCCAACGGATGAATGATGCCTTGATTAGGTGACAGTTGAAAACGTTGTAATAAAACCGAACTAAGCCCATGTAAGTTCACCCCTAGCAATAACACCAACAATGCCAATACCATTTCATAACCCAAACTAATTTGATGAGAAAATATTGTGTATAAGCCCCATACCGCCAGCAGCATGCACAACAAACGGCTTAAACCGATGGTGGAATTGGGAATTAATTTCCAAGCATAAATACACACCACCAATGGCGCTAAACCCCACACAACAGCGATCAAACCACTGGGGAGGATTTGTGCAGCCCAATACACACACAGCATGGCACCGCTAATGGCCATGGCGCCTAAGGCATAACTGTTTAGCGCGGCACGTGTCCATAGCACCTTAATGCCCATCATTTTCACTAATGCAATACACAACACTAGGCTTAACCACATGCGAATGGCCAACGCCTGTATAAAGTCTAACGAATCCACACTGAAGCGGATGCCTAGTGGCGTGGTAGACCAAATTAGCACCACTGCGATATAGACTGAGGCAAGCCTCATGATTTTCTCCCTGACGCCATTGGCGTATTAACACACTTTTTAAATTGTGGGCTTTAACGAGTAAAATATTTCAAAAAGGCGCTAAGAAAATAAGAAGACAATTATTGCAGCATCGCCACTCTCCTCCTCCCTTACGCTCGAGACAAAGCGTGGCATTTTGTTCGTCCTGAACGTCACCACTCTCCTCATCCCTTACGTTCGAGACAAAGCGTGGCATTTCGTTCGTCCTGAACGTCACCACTCTCCTCATCCCTGACTCCGTGGCATTTCGTTCGTCCTGAACGTAAAAAACCGCGGACTAGGCCGCGGTTTTTGAAATTTCTGAGCTACTAAATTTAACTCAATTCGAAAACACGACCGTTTGTCTACGAAGCCATTTACAGGCTCGCATGAAAAACACCGGAATTCGAAAGTCATTAATTTTTTGCATGACAGGACTATATGCGTGCCACATAGACAGCGCAAGTATTAAATATCAGCCAGTACCCAATCAGTGCCTGCCAAGTTTTCATTAAACTGGTTTTCCTTATGCTATTTAGAACTAAAGGATAACCGGGCATTTTCTCTTCTTTAACTATTATTAATGAACTAGTGGCAAATTTTCTTCGAAGGGACGGGTTCATGAATAACAAGATTCTATTGGGGGTAGCAATTTCCATTGCTTCATTACATAGTAATGCTGTGCCATTTCAAGTATTAGATGCCCGAAGCATGGCAATGGGAGGGACCGGAGTTGCTTCAGCTCAAATATCCACTATGGTCCCCTTTAATCCTGCATTACTAGCCACATACCGAGCAGACGATCATTTTAGCCTAACCTTTCCTCGCTTAGGTCTGTTCGGGTCCGATGAAGACGACTTTATTGATGCCGTTACTGATTTTGATGATGCAAATTACTTTGATGATTTTGATGTCACCATCAATTCTGTAAGTAGTGATGTAGATAATTTAAGCGGTGCACTAGATGGGACTACTGCTGGAGACAATGGCGTTACAGCTGCACTTTCAAACGTCACCACTTCTATCGACAACAGCACAACCATCGCTCAATCCGACTTAGATACACTTGATACAACTAACTCAAACAGTTCAATTAGCTTATTTAGCAGCTCTACAACATCCTTGCAAACCAACGCAGGCACTAATGGAGCCTTAACTAGAAATGTTATTGCATTAAATGATGGGCTAGATAGTTTAAGTGGAAAGGCACTACGGGGGGGCTTCGGAGGTGGGTTAAGCTTTGCAATTCCTAGCAAATCCTTTGGCATCTCAGTAAGTATTGACTCAACCGTCACTGGTTCAGGGCTACTTACTATATTAGAAAAGGATACTCAACTGTTGGTTGATTACACCACAGCCACAGGTGGATACGTAGATGTTTCAGCCACATTTGCTGATGATTTGGTGAATTTTAGCGCCTTAACTGTAAAGCTTGCCGCCTTTACAAGTGACCCTGTTAACAATCCTATTCTTACAGGCGCCGAAGCTGCTGCCCTTGATTTATTTGTTCTTGGGCAAGATGGCGATGCAAGTACAGCAGATACTGGAAGCATTGCGGCATCCGAAGCTGCAGTAAGTAATTACAGTGCAAATGATGCTGATGGCAATCCATTAATTAGTAATAATAATTTTGTTGGTGATGATCCTGACCTAGTATCAACCGCACACTTTTTTGGTATTGCTGTAACCGATATATCTCTTGGAATAGGAAGAATGTTTAATATCCAAGATCAGAACATCGCGATAGGAATTACACCGAAATTACAACGGGTAGATGTATTTGATGTTATTTATCAATTGGATGGTGAAGATCAAAATGGTTTAGAAGTAGATTTTGATGATATTGAAGTGGATGACTACCATAAAGAATTTACTGAGTTTAACTTAGACGCGGGTATAGCTTATCGGTTTGGCGAAAGCGAACGCTGGCAAGTTGCGGGCTCTTTAAAAAATATTATGTCTAAAAGCTACACCTCCGTTACAGGGAAAAAAATAGACTTAAACACTATGGCTAGGGCAGGGTTAAGTTATGAAAATACCGACTTTTGGTTAAAGCCAAAATTAGCAATGGACTTAGATCTTACTGAAAATGAACCAACTGCATTTGAAGACCCTACTAGATACTTTGGTTTTGGTGCTGAGATTGATTTATTCCGCACGATACAATTACGCGGAGGCTACAGAACTAATCTATCGGGCACAGATCAAGAAGTTATTTCTATTGGAATTGGTTTTTCACCGCTTGTGGTCCACTTTGACCTAGCTGTCATGGCAAATCCAAACGACCCAGAAAAGGAAGCTGGGGCTGCATTTGAGATGGGGGTAGAATTCTAAATTCTTTCTAAGTTAAGCAATAATACGGGCCTTAGGCCCGTTATTAAGTTTAGAATATTGCTCGAGAATCTCCTACCTGTACAATAACCCTAAATCTTAAATTTAAGTAATCATGAAAACCTACCTAGTGGGCGGCGCCGTTCGCGATCAACTATTAAACATTAAAAGCAAAGACCGCGACTGGGTGGTGGTGGGCAGCACCAGTGATGAAATGCTGCAACGAGGCTTTAAACAAGTGGGGGCGGACTTTCCGGTTTTTTTGCACCCTAAAAGCCAAGAAGAATATGCCTTAGCTCGCACCGAGCGTAAGCAAGGTCATGGTTACCAAGGTTTTACGGTTCACTTCTCTGAAGATGTGACCCTTGAAGAGGATTTAATTCGCCGTGACCTTACCATTAATGCCATGGCTAAGGATGAGGCGGGCAATATTGTTGATCCTTTCATGGGTCAGCAAGATTTAACCAATAAAGTATTGCGCCATGTGAGCCCAGCTTTTCAGGAAGACCCTTTAAGGGTATTAAGAGTGGCGCGTTTCACTGCACGTTTTCATCACCTTGGCTTTACCATTGCGCCTGAAACCTTGTCCTTAATGCAAGACATTTCCAATAGTGGTGAACTTGCCCATTTAACCGCTGAACGAGTGTGGGTAGAAACTGAACGGGCACTTACTGAAAAAAGCCCTTGGGTATTTTTTGAAGTGCTAAAAGATTGTCACGCCTTAAAAACTTGTTACCCAGAGCTAGATACCCTATTCGGAGTTCCACAACCTCCCCAGCATCATCCTGAAATAGACACGGGTCTTCACAGTATTATGGTGCTAAAACAAGCAAGCCTATTAAGCGCAGATCCTGCTGTACGTTTTGCTGCCCTTATGCATGATTTAGGAAAAGGTCTTACGCCAAAAGAAAACTGGCCAAAGCACATAAAACACGAAGTACTTGGTTTGCCGTTGATTAATAAAATGTGTGACCGGCTGCGTATCCCTAATCGGTTCAGAGAACTCACCCTAAAAGTAGCGCAGTTTCACACTCATGCTCACAAGGCTTTCGAATTAAAAGCCAGTACCCTTTGGAAATTATTCAAACAAACCGACGCACTTCGAAAGCCAGAGCGCTTTGATGAAATTTTGTTAGCTTGCATGGCCGACAGTCAAGGAAGAACTGGCTTTGAAGAGAGGCCTTATCCACAAGCCGCTTATTTAAAAGACATGTTTTTAGCCGCACAAAGTGTTGACATTAAAGACTTAGTCGCACAGGGCATTGAAGGGGCACAACTAGGTCAAGCTATCGAAGAGGCTCGTATTGCGGCCATTGCTGCAGCCAAAAAGAAACACCAAGAGCAAAACTCTAATGCCTGAATTAAGAAAGCAGACAACTGAAGCACCTAAAACTGCGCTCATCACTGGCGGGGCCCATCGAATTGGCGCAGCTATTATAAAAGCACTTCACCAGCAAGGATTTGATATATTTTTACATTTTTCAAATAGTCACGCTGCCGCCCAAGCACTACAAAAATCGCTTAATGGGCAGCGTTCAAATTCTTGTTTTATTTTTTCCTGTGATTTATCTGAAAATGAAGCGCCTCAGAAAATATCTCAATGGCTTTTGCAACATATAAACTCCTTGGACCTGCTTATTAATAACGCCTCGGTTTTTTATGACACCCCTTGGCAAACTGCCACCTATGATGACTGGCAAAAAATGATGAGCATCAATAGCCAAAGCCCATTTTTTTTAACGCAAGCACTGCTGCCTTTACTTAGCAAAACCAGCGGGCAAGTTATTAATCTGATTGATATTCATGTGGAACGTGGCTTAGCAAAGCACCCTATCTACTGTGCCAGTAAAGCCGCCTTGAAAAGCTTAACGCTATCACTGGCAAAAGACCTTAAAGGCAAAGTACGCTGTAACGGCATTAGCCCTGGGGCAATATTATGGCCAGAACAAGAAAATAATTTAGAAGCACAACAAGAAATTATTAATAAAATCCCCTTGGGGCATTTAGGGGATGTACAAGATATCAGTGATACGGTTTTATTTTTGATGAACAATTCTTACATTAACGGACAAATTATCAATATAGATGGTGGGCGTACGCTTCATAGCTAGCCCTTGCCATCAATGTAAATCTACCTGCCAAAGCTTTTGTTTCTCTTTATCGTAAAAAAACCACAAACGCGCATAGCTGACTTTTAATTCAGGGTGAAGCGCATCACCTGATATATCAGCCATGGGCAATAACACAAATGCATTTTTAGTAATTTCATCTCGCGGCAGTTGCACGCCGTCAATATCGCCAACTAAATCATCGTAGGTGAGTATATCAATATCCAGCGTTCGACCACTAAACTTAGGGCCGCTCCGCTCGCGACCATGTTTATCCTCAATGGCCTTTAAGGCTTTATTCAATTCACCGACTGTTAGCTTTGTGGTGAAGCGGGCCACTAAATTGTAAAAATTATCGCCATCAAACCCCACCGACTCGCTTTCATAAATAGGGGATAATACAACGTCAGAAAAATGTAAGGCCAACTCTTGCAAACAAGCCGCTATATTTTTTTGCTTATCTATATTGCTGCCTATGCTGACATACACGCAGGCCATATTAATCTTCCTTGTCGGCAGCGGTGCGCTCTATCATTACGCCTACCGCTTTGGCGCCACGTATGGCACCTGGCTTACTGAGTTTTAATTCAAGCCAAGGGATATTAAATTCCTTCAATAAAATTTGGGCAATGGCTTCTGCCATTGTCTCCACCAGCAAAAACTCACTACCAGAAATAAAGCTAATTAAACGCTTAGAGACATCTTTATAATTCAGCGCCAGTTCAATATTTTCACTTTTCGCCGCAGGCTTATTATCCCAAGCCATGACCAAGTCAATACGAACAATTTGCTTTATTTCACGCTCCCAATCATAAATACCAATAATGGTTTCAATTTCTAAACCGTCTACAAATACTTTATCCATTGGGTTCTCTATAACTATGTTCAATTAATTTTTAAGGCTGCTTGATACATTACTGGTTTTTAATCAGTATTTTTACGGCATTATGCTTACACTAAATTGCCGGTAACTCATCCATAGGCCAACGAGGATGAATTATTATTTCATCGCCGTCTTTTTGGCCAGCCTTCAATCTTTGGCAACCAGCGTAGGCGATCATGGCACCATTATCGGTGCAAAACTCTGGCCTTGGGTAAAACACTTCACCTTTTAACTTAGCCATCACCTCATGAAGCTTTTGCCTTAATACTTTATTGGCACTGACGCCACCGGCAATTACTAAACGCTTATGACCTGTTTGCAATAAAGCTCGTTTACATTTAATGGCTAGGGTTTCTACCACCGCTCGCTCGAAGGCCACCGATATATCTGCCTTATCCTGCGAGGTTAATTCACCATCTTGCTCTTCGCTAGGTGAAGAATTTTGTTCTTTACATTTTAAGATGGTATTTCGTGCTGATGTTTTTAAACCACTAAATGAGAAATCTAAACCTGGGCGGTCGGTCATGGGACGTGGAAATAAAAATCGCTTGGTATCTCCATTGGCCGCTAAGCGCGCGATGTGCGGGCCACCTGGGTATGGCAAGTCCATCATTTTTGCGGTTTTATCAAAGGCCTCTCCTGCGGCATCATCAATGCTTTCCCCTAGTACTTCATATTGGCCAATGCCTTTTACATCCACCAATTGCGTATGGCCACCGCTTACTAGTAAAGCCACAAAGGGAAACTCAGGAGCATTATCTTCTAATAAAGGGGCCAACAAATGCCCTTCCATGTGGTGAATGGCCAAAGCCGGTAACCCCCAACTCCAAGCCAAGCTTCTGGCCAAGCAAGCGCCTACCAACAATGCCCCTGCTAAGCCTGGGCCACTGGTATAGGCAATGCCGTCTAAATCATCAGACGTACAATTTGCTTCTTTAAGTACCTGCTTTATAAGTGGGATCGATTTACGAATATGATCGCGGCTGGCCAGTTCAGGCACCACGCCACCATATATGGCGTGCATTTCAATTTGACTGTATAAACAATGTGCCAACAGGCCTTGCTCAGAGTCATATATGGCGACCCCTGTTTCATCACAACTGCTTTCTATGGCTAAAACCCGCATGGCCACCCCTAAAATTAGTGTCTTGCAAAAAATTAGTGCTATTTTACGTGCCAAAGCGACATAAGACCAGACACTCCTACCCTCTTCTAAGCCAGTAACCACAAGGCCTAACGGGCGATTTACAAATACATCAACTATACTGGTTAACGGTTTTGCAATTGCGGGATAAAGCGAGTAGAATCCCCCGCCTCATAGGGCCTCTGTGAGCAATGTTTAAGCGAGCAATCGTTCAAACACAAGGTTTCGCAGGGTGAAGTACCCACAGTCAACTGATACGTAATAAGGTAGTTTTAATGCCACAAGTTAAAGTAAAAGAAAACGAGCCATTTGACGTAGCACTACGTCGTTTCAAACGTTCTTGCGAAAAAGCAGGCGTTCTTTCTGAAGTACGTCGTCGCGAACAGTTTGAAAAGCCAACTACAGAACGTAAGCGCAAAAAAGCTGCTGCCGTTAAGCGTCACGCTAAAAAAGTTTCACGCGAACAGCGTAAAATGGTTCGTTTGTACTAATTAAGATCATCAACTGATTTAGAGACATCGCTATGAGTGAGCAAGGCCTGGTTCAAACCCTTAAGGATGCTGTAAAAGCTTCTATGCGTGCGAAAGATAAGCCACGCGTACAAGCATTGCGCCTTATACAGGCTGAACTCAAGCGAGTTGAAGTTGACGAACGCATCGAACTGGATGACGCACGTGTCATTAGCATTTTAGATAAAATGCTAAAACAGCGTCGTGACTCTATAAAGCAATACGAAGATGCAGGCCGTAATGAGCTTGCTGAAGGTGAGCTTTATGAAGTTAACGTGATTCAGGATTTTCTTCCAGAAGCCCTATCTGAAGAAGAGCTATCTGCCATTGTTGTTAAAGCAATTGCCGATAGCGATGCATCGGGCATGCAAGACATGGGTAAGGTAATGGGACTGGTTAAGCCTCAAATCCAAGGCCGTGCAGAAGTTGGTAAAGTCAGCCAATTGGTTAAAAGCAAGCTAGCTTAATGCCACTGCTTTTGGCATATTGATTGCCTATGGCTGGTCGTATTCCCCAATCGTTCATTGACGATCTATTATCACGCATCAACATTGTTGACGTGGTTGATAGCCGAGTACGACTTAAAAAGGCCGGCAAAAATCACAGTGCCTGCTGCCCCTTTCATAACGAAAAAACCCCCTCTTTTACGGTTAGTTCCGACAAACAATTCTATTATTGTTTTGGTTGTGGTGCCAAAGGCAACGCACTGGGCTTTGTTATGGAATTCGATAATATCGACTTTCCCGAAGCGGTGGACAACCTTGCCGGCACGCTGGGCATGGAAGTACCCAAAGAAGAAATCAGCCCGCACCAACAGCAAAAGCAACAAGAACGCATTAGCCTATACGACCTATCTGGCAGTGCCAGTGAGTTTTATCAGCAACAGTTACGCTTTCATGATAATCGCCAAGCCCCCATTGAATACCTAAAAAAACGCGGACTTTCGGGTAAGGCTGCTAAGTTTTTTCAAATTGGTTACGCACCACCGGGCTGGGATAATTTAAAAAGCGCATTGGGCACTGATGAAGAAAAACTGCAGGGTTTAAAAGACGCAGGCCTTGTTATTGAAAAAGACAGCGGCAAAACCTACGACCGTTTTCGAAACCGCGTCATCTACCCTATTCGCGATTTACGTGGCCGCACCATTGGTTTTGGCGCACGTACCTTGGGGGACGATAAACCCAAATACCTCAATAGCCCAGAAACCCCCATATTTAACAAAGGCCATGAACTTTACGGCCTTTACGAATGTCGACAAATTCGCCAAACCCTCAAACGCTTTTTAGTAGTAGAAGGCTATATGGATGTGGTGGCGCTGCACGAATTTGGCATTCATTACGCGGTAGCCACACTCGGTACTGCCACCAGTGACACCCACTTAAACAAACTGTTTAAAATTGCCCCTGAAATTGTCTTTTGTTTTGATGGCGACGAAGCTGGGCGCCGTGCCGCCAAACGGGGCTTGGATTTAGTCTTGCCCATTTTGGAAGACGGCCAACAAATTCGCTTTATGTTTCTACCTGAAGGGGAAGACCCTGACTCCATGGTGCGTAAAGAAGGCAAAGAAGGCTTCGAGCAACGTATGAATAATGCCCAAGGGGTCAGTGAGTTTTTACTGACCACCCTAAAGCAAGACATAGACGACCCTGCCAGCATTGATGGCCGCGCCCGCTTAGCAAAACTCGCTGCGCCACTGCTGCAACAGGTGCCCGGCAAAGTACTGCAAACACTTTTTTGGCAAGCGCTGGCTGAAGATACGCAAATAGATGTAGAGCAAATTAAGTCTCTGGCCATTAGCGAAGAAGCCAAGCCACTGGAAACACCCCCTCCTTCAAAACAAAGAACACAAGAGCGCGAATATCAATACACTGCGCCAAGTGACACAAGCACGGCTGAAGCCCATGGGGAGTATT
>OJBM01000130.1_pt1 | contig 37540 bp, 37 predicted proteins | sample 1591061 | NCBI WGS metagenome assembly OJBM01 (sample SAMN05416872, study PRJEB24817) | seawater metagenome | isolation source: Sea water | place: Canada:Atlantic | collected 2013-11
ATACGAGATCATGCCTAGTCTCGTGGGCTCGGAGATGTGTATAAGAGACAGACAATAATGTGCGCGCCGTGCTCTAGTGAACCAATTTGCGGCCCCATCGGTGTCCCGCCACATAATGTCAGTACTTTAATGTTATGAATAGCACGTGCCAGTTTACGAATTTCTTTGGCAACTTGGTCGGCCAGTTCGCGCGTTGGACATAAAATGAGTGATTGAACGCGGAATTTTTTCACATCAAGGTTATGTAGCAAGCCCAGTCCAAATGCTGCTGTTTTACCTGAGCCAGTTTTGCCTTGTGCAATCACGTCTTTGCCTTCTAAAATTGGCGGTAGACTTTGTGCTTGAATAGGTGTCATTTCGTTGTATGACAACGTTTTTAAGTTCTCTAGCAGTGATGCATTGAGAGGCAATTGAGAAAAGCTAGTTGATTGCACAATGATGGCCTTTGGCTTGATGGAATTGGCGCGTAGTATATAGCAAAACGCAGTGATATATCAGTCATCTACTGTATAGTGTGCAGTCTATTGTTATTTTAAGGTTTTGTTGTGAAAAAAGTCGCTATTTTTGTTGATGTACAAAATATCTATTACACGACCCGTGATACCTATTCGCGTCCCTTTAACTATCGCCAGTTTTGGTTTGGCATTGCACAAGACTACGACATTGTCGCGGCCTATGCGTACGCGATTGATAAAGACGATGTATCACAGCAGAAGTTTCAAAGTGCGCTGCGCCATATTGGTTTTGATGTGAAACTAAAGCCCTTTATTCAGCGCCGCGATGGTAGTGCAAAAGGGGATTGGGATGTTGGTATTACGATTGATGTTTTAAAACATGCACCTGAGGTCGATGAAGTGATTTTGTTATCAGGTGATGGTGACTTTGCCATGTTATTAGACGAGCTGCGAAATACTCATGAGGTGTCTAGCCAAGTTTATGGTGTGTTAGATTTAACCGCTGGCGCGCTTATTGAAGCCGCTGATGAGTATACGCCAATCGAAAAACGTCATTTACTCTAAACTTCTAGCGGCAGTTCACAAGGCTCAAATTCGCCGTTAGAGGTTAGTTGGTGTATTGCCACATTAACCTGTTTACTGGGGGGCGATTTAATGGTGATTGCCATTTTGTGCTGCTCATTGACGGTAAATAATTTGTTGTGCCAGCGCTCGCTGTTGTCCTTGCGTTTTTCGTCAAAAGTTAATGAGATATTGTCGCGATCTTGAATATCAAAACTAAATAAATGTAGCGGTACAGATAGTCCATCACCGCACGCTTTTATGTAAGACTCTTTTAGCGTCCAATAGTCATAAAAACCAGCTTGTTGCTCTTGTGGTGGTAACGCTTGCAAAGCCTCAACTTCACTGGCACTAAAATAGCGAGGAGCTAATTTTTTAGTATCACTTTTGCGTTTGGTGTACTCAACATCAATGCCAATAACTTTGCCTCGAGTCACTGCTAATGCAATGAGATGATGAGCATGAGATAGGTTAAACTCAAGACTCTCCGCAGATTTACTTTCATCGCTATTTGCAATAAACGGCTTGCCGTTCCAGCCTTTATCAAATTGCCACTGGTTAGGTGAAATGTCGCTATAGCGAGACAGTACTGTTCTCACTAATCCACGGGTCACCAATGCATCTCGCTTGGCATCGTCAGTGCGCTTTCTATCAATAGTTTCTTGCTCTTGGGGGCTAATTAACTGTTTAAAATCATTTAACACCTTGGCGGTTAAATAATGTGGTTGAACCAAGAAAATATCGATATGAGATGGTTGTTGTTTAGGCACGTGCACGGGTCGTCTTCGTCAATAATGGGGCTAGTTTACGTTAATAACGATTAATCTTAAAAAGAATTTTTAACACTCACCATAAAGCGTACGCTGTCGGTTTCTTCTCGCTCGGTCATTGGCGCAGCTAAATCAATATGAATAACATGGTTGGCGTCTGCGCGACTGGGAGTTAGGCGCAAGCCAACGCCAATATTGGCAAGCCATGGTGTTTGCTTAAATTGACTGTGAGGTTGCGGGCTTTGTTTGCCCCAGCTACGACCTACATCGACAAAGGCAGCGGCTGCAACTCGAATCAGTTTCCACCAATATTGGTCGGTATAGTAACGCTGTTCGACTTTAATAACCGCATTTCTATCGCCAGTTTGAAATCGCACTGGGTATCCTCGCATACCTGTATCGCCACCAAGAAATAGTTGGTTTTCGATGTATGGATTTTTAAGCAGATTGTAATTAGCACCGACGAAGAATACGCGATCAGGCGTCGTAAAGTGATAATACTGGCCATTTAAATTGCCACTGAGGTTTTTAGTGGTGTTGCTGTCTGTAAGGTAGTAACCGCCAAGGTGACCAGCGATAGTGATGAGTTCATTGTTAAACTTAAATGCATTTTTAGAGCGGATATTGAAGATGTATCTCGACTGGTCATCGCTCCATGATGACGGGCTATAACCAATGCTTGCTGATAAATTGCGCCCTAAATTGATATCTTCAGTACGTTTAATTGAGTGGAAATTGGTGAGCGTAGTGTAATGATCTTCGAGTAAGTTAAACTCTATCCAAGGGTAAATATTGGTGCGTGAATTTAGTGGGTTTAATTCAATCGTGTCATCGATTGACCAAAACGTATCTTCAATAAAACTTAAGCCATAACGTAAGCGAGTTGTTCGATCGAGGTGATATCCATCTGAATGACCAAAGAAAACTTGGTAGTGATTGAGTCGATGGCGAATATCAGTCAGTTTATCTTTGTTGATATAAAGTGGATCTTCACGGGTTTCATTGAGGTATGAACCGCCGTAGCTTTGGCGACTTTCAAAAGAATAAAAAGGTTTGTTAACGGCAGCGTAGTGACGTTTTCCGTCACTGTTGTCACTGATTTCAAATTCACTCGTTAAGTGAGTGCCGCCGACATTGGGATCTTTATATCTTAGGGTAAATTCTGTGCGTTGATCGTCACGCGCCTGCGCAATAGAGATCAGTTTTCCGGTGCCAAGAAAGTTAGATTCGGTGATGGATGCTCGCGTTTTGGTTTCGTCGCCATTATGTGAAATGTTAAAGGCTGGTGTTATCGACCATGTATCGCGGGTGGTGATGTGTAAATCGACTTTGTCGTCACACAGTTTTGTCGGTTGAATACGTGCATCAAAGATAAATTTCTGTTGGCGCAATAACCGCTCAGATTCTCGCACTTTGACGGGATTAAATTTTTCAGATTGTTTAAACGACAACTCTTGTAAAATCACTTGCTCTTGGGTGGTGGTATGGATGTTGTTGAGCCATTGATAAAGCCAGTTGAGGGATACTGAGTCATCGTCGCTAAAAACGTTGTAGCGGGTATAGGATATTTTTCCGATGTGATAGTCAGTGAGGAGTTTGTCGAAATCTACAGGCGGTGTTTCAAATTCACTATCAGGCAATGGCTCAGTAGAAGTCCATTGACATTGGGGCGCAACAGACTCAGCCGCATGTGCGTTTATAAACGGTACGCTGCTAATGAGAAACAAAGCCAGAAATCGATTAATGACAGACTCCTTGTCAAATTTGTAATTGATTTACTTAAAGAATAGGACAAATGAGTGAAGATGGAAACTAGTAATCTATATTTAATCGACGGATAATGTTCTGAATTTGTTGATAAGTGTTCGAGAATTTTATGTTGCAGCATTATGTTATACCCGTAACTTCATTTGCCCAAAATTGCAGTATTTTGTGGTGCAATCAAACCCAAGAGGCTGCAATTGTCGATCCCGGCGGTGATATTGAAAAGCTGGTCGCTTTTATTAATGAGCAACAACTTAATATTACAAAGATCTTACTTACACATGGTCATTTAGATCATGTTGGTGCAACCTGCGATACTGCTGCAGCCTATGGTGTTCCTATTATCGGGCCTCATCAAGCGGATGCGTTTTGGATAGACAATTTAGCGCAGCAGGCGCAAATGTTTGGATTTGCAACGCCAAATAATTTTACGCCAACACAATGGCTTAAGGATGGTGACGAAGTGACTGTCGGGAATGAAACATTACAGGTCGTTCATTGCCCAGGTCATACACCCGGTCATGTGGTTTTTTATCATCAGGCAAGCCACAAAGCTTGGGTTGGCGACGTGATTTTTTCTGGCTCAATCGGTCGTACCGATTTCCCTCAAGGAAATCATCAGCAATTGGTTGATTCAATTTGTGAAAAACTATGGCCGCTTGGCAATGATGTAGAGTTTATTTGTGGGCATGGCCCCAACTCCACCTTTGGAAAAGAGCGGGCGTCAAATCCGTTAGTTGGCGATAGAGTGACAGGAAGGGGCTAGTGAGCTGCCGCAAAATATTGCGGCAGCTATTTATTTAAACTACAGGTAATACTGGTGTCGGTTTGCCATCTTCGTCAACAGCAACAAAGCTAAAGCTGCCAGTTATCGCCTTCTCGCGATGGTCGTGATACATATCTTCAACGTAGATATTCACTTCCACTTTGATGCTGGTGTTACCTACGTGAACAACCTGTCCAATTAATTCCACTAAACTGCCGCCTGGGATAGGGTGCTTAAAATCAATTTTGTCTGACGATACGGTAACTAAACGTTTGCGAGAAAAGCGAGTCGCTGCGATAAAAGCAGCTTCATCCATCCACGCTAGCGCTTGTCCACCAAATAAGGTGTCATGATGGTTTGTGGTAAAAGGAAAAACAGCTTTAGTAATTCGCGCTTGGCTTTTATCGAGCCGTTCTAGAATTTGAGGATCTGAAATCATTGAATTTGGTACGTAGAAAATAAAAGGAGATTATAACAAGCAATAATGGATTTTTCCGCTATCTATATCACTTTGTCGTTATTCTAAATGCCACTTTTTCTTTAGGCGTGCAATTTCACCTTCTTGGGTAAGTTCGTCAAATGCACTGAGCAGTGGCTCAATGAGCGATGGATCTGAACTTTTGTGAAAACCAAAATAGAGATCGGTAGAAGCTTCAGGCAGAAAGAGTACTTTTTGTAATTTATTGACGTCTAGCTGTAAGGCCTTAGTACGTTCAATGATGTTTGGCACTGCTGAAATGATATAGTGAGTTCGCTTGCCATAAAGCAGTTTAATGGTATTGATGTAATTTGAGGTGATGTGTAGGTTGGTAAATTTGTTGTCTCGTAGATACTCATGTTGTAAACCATTTCTGATAACGGTGATTTGATATTGCTTTAACGATTCAAGTGAATCGATGGTTAGATTCGAATGTCCTTTTAATCCCCACACATAGAGTTTTTCACTTAAGAGTGGTCCACCCCAAATAAAATTGTCTTCTCGGCGCGGCGTTCTGGCCATTGAAAAAATCAGAGTGTTTTTGTTGTGTTTTGCCATGCTATAAGCAGCCGCCCAAGATTTCACTTCTATGGGGTAGTTGACGCCAGCTTTACGAAACATAGTTTGCATGACTTCAATGCTGTATCCGCCTAATTGGTTGTGTTGATCTAGAAATTGATAAGGCTCTAGTAATTCAGTGACGACTCGTAATGCCGATGATTGTGCACTGACTAGATTGGGAAATAAACTAGTGACGATTAGCACTAAACAGATTTGGCAGTTTGCCCACAATTTCATTAAGGGGACTCCAATTTTATTCGAGAAACTTATTATAGTTAAGATCTTGAATAAAATTGGTTTATGGAAGCAATTCAGGCAATTCTGAGAAGTTCTTATTAGAAAAACAGCATAGTAGGATAAATATACTAGGGTCTGTTGATCTTTGTGGTTCAAATTTTGTTCAATCTAGAAGAATTTTGGGCAAGGCATGAGGATTGATGCTGGGTTTACCCCAGTGAATGACGAATAACGCCGCACAAAATACTTTTAGGTGAATCCTACGGACAGCATTTGTTTGTTATTTCTACGGCGTTATCGCCTATTCGTGTAGCCAGCTACACCACATAGGCTCTGCCTTGTAGAAACCCCAAACAAATTGCTGCAAAAATGAACTCAAAAGATCAACAGACCCTAGGGTTTTAAATAAAGTGTATTCGATGCAATATCAATGATTGCTTCATGGGCAACAAGAATATCTTGGCCAATCACGCCGTCAATCGGCACCGAAGAGATGTTGTTGAGTGCATTAACAACGTGGGACAGATCCATCGCGAAAATATGCGTTGTATTTGTTTTAAAATTTTGAATTTTCAAACTATCAACGTTAAATGATTGAGCGCTAACATTACCACCTAGCCCGGTCGCTTGCGCGTTGTCTATTTGCGCTGTTGGTATTAGCCTAAATTTCACTAATTCTTCATTATTAACCACGCTAACACTAGCACCGCTATCTAGGACAAAGTGAGCTTCTTGACCATTGATGGTTACATTTACAATGGCATGTTGACTGGATAATTTCTGATAACAAAATTTATTGAAGCCCTGTTTAGACAAGAAACGATCCAGTGACGATGGATTTTTTGATGAGCAATTTGCAACCACAGTCGATGTGAACATTATTCCCAATAATAAAATTATCGCGTTACATTTTATTCTATCCAATTGAACCCTCGATCGATTAACACGGTAATTAATTTATAGAGTATAGATTAAGGGATTATTATCAATAAGTCATGATCTATAAGGGCAAGTATTTAGGCGAATTTTTGCAAAGAAATGATATGAATTGGCTTTTAACGAGGTGGAACTGATTTCCACCTCTTTAATTAAAGCCTACTTAAGTTTTAAGTTTGCTCAGTTGATTTTCTTGCACCTTAACCAAATCTGCTAAATTAACACTGCTGCCATAAGCCTCATCTGCAAAGGTTGAAAGCTCTGCTGCTGAGGTTGATATGATGGTAATATTTTTATTTACCTCTTCTGTCACTGCACTTTGTTCTTCAGCAGCAGTAGCAATATGGCTAACCTTGCCAGACACTTCATCTATCTGCTCAACCATCTCATTGAGTGATGTTAATGCATCATTGGTTTTCGATACTGCCATTTGCGCTTGCTCGGCACCATTTTCGATAACATTCGATGCGTTGATAACTTCAGTATGTAAGGACTCGATTAATTGACTAATATTGTCAGTAGATTCTTGTGTTTTTGATGCTAATGAACGTACTTCATCAGCGACGACTGCAAAGCCTCGACCTTGATCGCCTGCACGTGCGGCTTCAATTGCAGCATTAAGGGCTAACAAATTAGTTTGATCCGCAATAGCACGGATAACTTCAACAATAGAACTGATGTTATCGCTACTTTGCGATACTTTAGTTACTGCATCACGCGCTTGAAGTGATTCTTTAGACATTGTTGATACGTAATCCATCGCGGTCGTTAAATTCGTTCGACTTGTCTTAACATTCTCACTCATGGCGTCGGCTTCACTAGCTGTGTCTTCTGAGGCTCTTGCCACTTCAAGCGCTGTAGAGCTCATTTCGTTCATGGCTGTAACAACATTTTCGATTTCAATATATTGACCATTCACACTATCGCGAATACTCTGAGAGATCCGGGCTGTTTCTTCACTCTCTCGTTGCGTTTTTGCGGTTAGTTCTTTTAATTCATCAATAAGCGCTTTAAGTTTTTCCAAAAAGCGATTGAACCAGCCAGCTAATCCAATTAATTCTGCGTGAGACTCAACAACCATCGATTTCGTCAAATCACCATCTTCACTGGCAAGGTTTTCCATTCGATCTTTAAAGATGTTTATCGGGCTTACGATGCTTCGTGTTAAGAACCAAATGGCAACAATAGCAATAACAGCTGTAATAAAACCAATTAATAACTGCAATGAGTGAAGTGATTGAGCGTTATCACTCATTGTATCGTCTAGTTGATAAACACGGGCAAATGCATCGCTTTTAGCAACTTCAATAATAATTGACCACTGGCTATTTGAGACTGGAATGTCAATCGACTGAGCAACAGTGATCGTATTAGCATCTTCCAGATATCCGTTTCCGCGGTGAAGATTTTGCAATTGATTAGCACGCGAACCAGTGACAGCTTCGCTAAATGGGCGCCCTAACTTCTTGTAGTGGCTGGAAGCTACAATAAAGCCTTTCTGACTTAACAAGGTTACCTTAGCATTGCCTTGATAGAGTTGTTTGGATAACTCACCAATAAACCGTTGAAAGATTGGTAAGTTTAAATCAGCTCCAACAAGACCAACAAAACGTCCTTCTCGAATTACAGGAACGGTTAACGACGTCATTAGTTCTTTATTACCGGGAGAGATTTCATAAAGATAGGGTTCCATTAAACAAGGTTTACGATTCTCCTTCGCACACAAGAACCACTCGGCCGCACGTACCCCAAATTCATTAAGGGTCGTATCATACTTATCATTTGCGTCCTCAATTTCACTTTGAACAATAGCGCCGTTTGCCTCGCGAACAAAATAAACCTCAAATGAACCGGCACCTTTAACACTGTGCATGCTGTTAAGATGTTGCTCGTCAAAGCTATCAAAACCGTTTGCCTCAAATTGCGCATAAAAAGATGATAATTGCTTATTGTGTTTTAGCGTATCACTTACCGCTTTTTTTGCTAAATCACGATTGATATCGTTTGGACCCGTGTCATTTAGAAGCGCAACGAACGAATAAGGGACCCGGTATGCTTCATTAATAAAGCCGGCAATACGCTCACCATATTGCGACGCCTGCGCATTGAGTTTGATTTTTATTTCTTCATTTAGTGCTTGTTTAACTTCCTGAGCTATAGCGTCATTGCTATTACTTTGAGCAACCCAAACGCTCACTGATAACGACAGGACAGTGAAAAGAAATAAACCAATAGACATCCACAATAGCTTCGAACTAATTGAGTATTTTTTCATATCTTCCTCGATGAAAGTGTTGATAAGTGCATAAAATGCACTTATTTAAAAATGAATAAAAATCTTAAGTGGATATATTATAACGAAGTAACGCATTGACCATTTGACCTCAGCACACGGGATGGCACGAATGTGCGCTGCGTCCTATCAATCTTTCCTAATGAATGTTTTTTTACAAGGTACATCACCTTTTATAAACTACTAACAACTAACAATTTATTGCACAAAGAGCCGATTAAATCAACTACACCTCCCTGACCAAATAATCGTATCGCATAATTATGCATCTTTAATCATTATTAATCAGGAAGCTCAAAAAACGCTAACTTAATACACAAGTATGCCCTTCCACCCAGTATTGATGATTAAAACTATCGCCAACCTTCTTCGACTGTCCGCTTAGGGCGCCTTCTACCATCGCAAGCTTTGGTGCGTTTTCTTGTGCAAGTTGATTAGCGATATATTTGGCAGTGGCACCTTTTAACTTCACTTCAGTATGAATTGTCTTATCATCTAGATTCGATACATCTAACTCCAACGTTAATAAATCTATACCATTGATGGTTTGCACAAGTTCTGAATGCTTAACAACGGTACCAACAAGATGGGCTTGATTCCAATTGATGGCTGTGGATTTTGGTATTAACTTAACCTGCTGCGCTTGAAGTGTGTCTTTACCGGTCGTCGCTTGACTTTGCAGCTGTCTGATTTGAGCACGTACGTAAATACCTTGCCCTGCACTCGCATTAGCGACAGCGTTTTCTGCGTCGTTTCCTAAAAGAGTGACGCTAAAGTAATTACTATGTTCTTGCCAACTACCCTGGCTATCTCTCCATTTTCGTTTAGTAATAACTTCCAAAGGCAACATCGCGGTACCATCAGCAAAGTAGCGAATTTGATTGTGCTTACTAACGATATTTCCTAATAACACAATGTGGTTGTCATGAAGATTCACTGGATACTCCAACGATTATAATTACTACAATTATAATATAAAAATCAGTTTGTTATAAATTTAAATTGTGAAAATTTGAAAATACACCTATCCTTACACCGCAAACAAAATTACTCACAGGAATTAACATGACCAAAAATGGAATTATCGGCCTTTCAGCAGGAGCAATTATCGTGCTTGGCGGTCTCACTTTTTACACTCATTCAGCATTCTCAAGCCAAATCGAACAAGCAATCGCTCAAAACAGCAATGATAAATATACATTATCAATCGAATCTAAAGAAGACGGTTTACTGAGCAGCAAAGTTCAATACAAACTCACGCTCGATAAAAACGTTGCAGCGCAAATGGGCACAAGTTTACCAGCCGATGTAGAATTCTACGTTAACCATGATTACTCAAGCTTGCCATTGCTAGTCGATAGTAAATTTACATTAGACTTTACTCAAGGCGCAGGCAAGACGTTTATCGATGCATTTAAATCAGCTAACATTGAGCACAGTGCTACATTACGTACCAATTTACTGACACAGTCGAACGCGTTAGATATTCACGTGTTGCCAGCTGTATTAGAAGACCATGCACAAAATGTCGTTACCATTGGTAATTTGAAAGCGAGTTTTGATGGCGACCTTGCTTTTAGCAAAGGCGATTTTGCTTTTGCATTTAGCGAAATGGTTGCACAGATGAAACAAGGCGCGCGTTTCCAAATGAAAAGCCTGACGAGCGCAGGAAAAATTGACTCACAAAGCGGCCTTACCTTCACGAGAAATTCTGTAAGCGCGCTAGAAGAAGCGAGTTTTAATAATGAAGCAGTACTGGAGAGTTGGTCAGTGAACCACTTAACAGCAATATCATCATCTAAGGGTTTTGATACTGATGTGATTTCGGGCGAAACAAAGCTTGCTGTACAATCTGTCAAAGTGAAGAACACACTACTCGATTATTTGGTAACCGATACTGAACTCGATTTAATGGTTCAAAACCTTGATAAAGCAAGCTTTATAGAATTGAATAGAATATCTAGCTCAGCCCCGCAGTTGCCAGAAATATTGGCCTCAACTGAAGGCATCATTAACCGTGGTTTTGATGGTAAGATTACCAAGTTAAAAACGACAGTGAACGATGTTGCACTTGACTCATCAGGAACTTTTGAATTTCCGGCTTACGCGGGCGAGATGAATCAGCAAATGATCATGATGCATGCCCTTCAAAAATTCAGTCTCGACTACACAGCAAACCTATCAAATAATTATGCTGAAGTATTTCCACAATATGCACCGATGATTGATGGTTTAACCGCTCAAGGCTTTGCAGCCAAAGATCAAGACGGCAATGTAAGCACGACTATTAAAATTAAGGATATGGCGATCACTGCAAATGACAAGCGTATTCGCTAATTGATCTACAATTATACAATCAAGTTAAAAAGTGGGCGCCAAACGAGGCGCCGATTTTTATGATTAACAGTCAGTCACTGTCCAATCAATGGTTTCCGTTGCCTTTAATGGCACGACTATATCACTGCCAAGTGGCAATGTGTCTGGTACCGTCCACGACGATTTTTCTAAGGTAATCGTGTCTTGATTGCGGGCAATACCGTAGAAGTCAGGGCCAAAGTGAGAAGCAAAGCCTTCTAATTTTTCCAGCGCATTTTCTTTATCAAATACTTCAGCGTATAACTCAATTGCTGCGAATGCCGTGTAAGCGCCCGCACAACCACATGCATTCTCTTTATTGTCTTTAGTATGTGGCGCCGAATCTGTTCCAAGGAAGAATTTCGGGCTACCGCTTATTGCGGCCTCAATTAACGCTTGTTGATGAGTATTGCGTTTCAAAATTGGAAGACAGTAATAATGTGGCTTAATGCCGCCCACTAACATGTGGTTTCGGTTATACAATAAGTGATGAGCTGTTATCGTTGCGCCAACATTTGCTGGAGCTGACATGACAAAATCAACGGCTTGTTTTGTTGTGATGTGTTCCATGACCACTTTCAATGAAGGAAAATCACGGACTACATTAGATAAAATTTTGCTGATGAATATTGCTTCACGGTCGAATATATCAATGTCATTATCAGTCACTTCACCATGGACAAGTAGTGGCATGCCAAGTTCGCTCATCATCTTAAGCACTGGATAGATATTTTTAACATCAGTAACGCCTGATGCTGAATTCGTTGTTGCACCTGCTGGGTAGAGTTTCGCCGCGTATATTTTCCCACTCTCAAAGGCTAGCTTCATTTCCTGCGGCGAAGTTGAATCGGTGAGATAAATAACCATCAAGGGTTCAAAGTTACTACCCGTAGGCTTATTAGCAATGATTCGTTCACGATAACTTAATGCTTGTTCAGTGGTCGTTACTGGCGGCACTAAATTAGGCATAATAATCGCGCGTCCCATGTATTTAGCGCTATCAGGAACAGTTGTTGCTAATGCTTCTTCATCTCTTACGTGTAAATGCCAATCGTCGGGACGTGTAATGGTAATTTTAGTCATAAAGAAGCTCACTTATAGTCATTATTAAATTGGCGCATAGTTTAGAGATTAGTCACTATCAAGTAAAGGTATAGCACTGACTGAGCGATAAATTAATCAGTTATTCATTGATTACGATCTTTGTCGCGCACTTCATTAGGTTTTGGTTTAGAATAGCGCCAACAATATGGCTAATTCAGCCACAAATTTTAGGAAATTATACTATGGCTAAGACGTCAGCAATTGATAGCGACTTACTAATCGGTTTCGCATTAGATCTCTTTGAAGAGCACGCTGGAGACAATTTAGATGAGCCAGATCTTAATTATTATCTTGAACAATGTGATTCAGCTGCTGCTGTTGAACTCGTCAGTGCGTTCAATGATTGGCAAGAAGTCGCGGACTTAACGCAAGACCAATTAGATAATGATTATATTGAAGTACGGATCGGTTTGATGGAAGACGATGAATTTGATCTTATCTATGCTCGCGTTCTTTTAAGAGCAAATCAGAAACAATTAGACGAGTTCAGCCAAATAAAGTGGAAGCGTTAACGTTTTAAATGCAATAAAAAAGCCGACTTGATGTCGGCTTTTTCGTGCATAGGTAATACCTATTCAGGCAACACCGCGTTGTGATAAACATTTTGAACGTCGTCACAATCATCCAGCATCGTTTGGAATTTTTCAAAATCAGCTAAATCATCAGGACCAATTTCTGACTCGGTTTGTGAAACAAACGTTATCTCTTCAACTTCAAATTCTAATTCACTGTCCATGTCATTCAAGGCACTTTTTACTTTAAAAAACTCAGTGTGAGGCGCAAAAACAGTGATCTTACCATCTTCATTTTCGATATCAGTTACATCAACATCAGCCTCTAACAGCGCTTCATACGCCGCATCTTCATCACTACCTTCGTATCTAAAGATAGCTAGGTGATCAAACATGTGAGCAACGGTACCCGTACTGCCAATTTTCGCATGTGATTTAACGAAACAATTACGGACTTCTGTGTACGTACGCTTATTGTTATCTGTTAGACAATCAACAATAACCATACATCCACCAGGACCAAAACCTTCGTAACGCGCAGTTTCATAATTTTCACCACCACCACCGGTTGCCTTTTCAATTGCACGGTCTATTACATGAGTAGGGACTTGGTCTTTTTTGGCTTTTTCGATCAATCGCTTTAAAGAGATGTTGGTATCTGGGTCCGACCCGCCATTTTTCGCACTAACGTAAATTTCTTTACCGTAACGAGAGTAAACTCGAACCTTAGCACCTTGGGTTTTTGCCATCGATGCTTTTCTGTTTTCAAAACTACGACCCATTATTGTTCTCTTTATTTAATTAAAAAATTATGCTCCGATTCTAACAGAGTTTCGGAGCAAGAAGCTAGCAACGGAATCCTGCTCGTTGCTTTAATAAACAACTAGTTTGTTAATCAAATCGGCGTCGAAGCAGACCCACAATTGCCAAGGCAATAAACACAAAACCGATCTTACCACCGGAGGAACCTTCGTCTTGAACGGATGATATGTTCGATGTCCCAGATACGGTCACTTGTTTGGTCACTTTATTAGCTGTTCTGGTTGCGTCATTTACATTGAGCGTGACATTATAAGTTCCACTATTTGCATAAACGTGATTTGGCGATTGCTCAGTAGATGACTGCCCATCACCAAAATCCCAATTTACGACGACATCACCGGAAGGGTTGTTAATTTGACTTGCAAAAGTAACTACCTGACTCGCAGCCGTATAAGTAAAGTCAGTGCTTAACGCACTTTTAATCGTAACATTCAGTTCTTTCGTTACTTCTTGGCCAATCGCATCCGTCACATTAAGAACGACGTCGTATTCACCGATACTGGTATACACATGATTTAACGTCGCTTGACTGGATGTATTGCCGTCGCCAAGGTTCCATTGATATGTAAATGGCGCTATTCCACCTGACACCGTGCTGGTGACACTCACCATAAATATATTTGAACTGTCTTGTTCAAGTGATGCGTCAAGTATTAACTGTTCACCAACCGTTACCAATTGCTTTGCCTCAAACGTCACACCAGAGGTATCTTCAATCGTTAAAGAAACATTATACTGCCCCCCTATTTGATATTGATGCCTTGGTGCAGCCAATAATGAAGTATGGCCGTCACCGAATTCCCAACTAGTCTTGACAACGGCGTAACTTGAAACAGCCTGGTGACTGAAACTAACATCACGTCCAACTCTTTGTGCAGCAATCTCGGTGGACAGTTCAATCGCCGTTCTACTCAAAGATATGGTTGCATTACGGCTTGTTGCATCTTGCGCCGTGACCGAGAAGTCTATCCCCCACAATGGTAATTTCGTCCCATTTTGGGGCTGTTCAGGCGCACTATAGTCATCAGCATCACTAAAATGGCTATTTGCTGTTAAATGCTCGTCACCTTGGAGCGGTGTTTGTGGAAAGATGCTAAATGCTGCATCGCGTATTTGGCGCTCAGTATTACCAAAACTTAAACGATGTTGATCTGCATCAACCACTGCAATAAACCCTTGGCCAGGATGCTCACTGGAATTATTATTGGTAAATGCATCATTTCGATACCACAACAATATACCTGGATCGTAATTCTCTCCAACCAATCCAGCATCAAGTTTTTCACTCGATCGTAGCTGTATATAATAGTATTCGGGAGCAGCGTCTTTATATTCTGAGATTCGTTTGAACGAAGAAAAACCGTTGATATCAGTGAGTTCGACACTGGTTTCAAAATCATTAATCGCTTGTCGATCAGATCCGGTGATTAGATTAATGTCATCAACCGCAAGACCAAAACCGCCTACAGCGGGATCCGTCACGTACTCAATGGTTAGGGTAACCTGCTGCCCTTGCCATGAACTAAGATTAAAAATCAAATTTGTCCATGGCGAGTCAGTCAACTTACCCGTCAAAAGGTGCGCTACATCTGAGATATTGGTAGACGATGGTACGGTAAAGTCATTACTCAACGGATTGCCATTAATTAAGAACCTTGCATAATCGTATCCTTCTTCAATATCCCAACGTGCCCACAATGAAAGTTGAGCGTTAGGTGCATCTGGAATAGTTAGTATGAAATCTTGGCGAAAGTGTGTCTCGTCTTGGTGGTCTGCAAGTAATTGAAACTCACCTTGCTGTGCTTTTCCAAATAGCTCTTTATGGGATGGCAACGTAATCTTTGCCTGATTGATTTTGTCATCATGATCGCTTGCTTGCGTTAGCGCAATTTGAATACCCGCTGTGTTAAGCGTATTAGCATTGATATCTTGTTGATTAAGCCAATTGCCATCGAATTTTTGTTGCAATAAGTCTCTTGCCAAAGGGCTAAAGGACGTCGGTTGTGTGCCACGACGTTCACCGAGCCAACTCCCGCCAGACATAATGGACCAATATCCCACCGGTGAACCAACTAAGGTTGACTTAAGATCATATTCGTCATCTAGTCCTAAATCATGACCAAACTCATGGGCAATTACACCAGAACCAGAATCTATTGGCACAATCGTATAGTTCTTAACCTTAATATTACTGCCCGTGATATTTGCTTCGTTTTCACTCACCGAAAAGCGATGCGACCAAATTGCATTGGTGCCTAGTACTCCACCACCTGCTTCTTCACCAACACTAGAATGTACAATTAACACATGGTCAATATAGCCATCTGGTTCTTCAGTAATACCATCGTTATCTATATCTTGCGGATCCTTCTTATCAAAATCGTCAAGATTCACGTTGCCGTTAGCGACAGCGGCTTCAATGGCTTCAACAACCAATGCTTCAGCATTACTATCGGATCCACCGTCGCCATTACCACCGTAGAAAGCAGCTGATTGTTTCGAACGGTACCAACCAAATGCTTGTCCATTGAAATTAAATGTGTCTCCAGATTCAAGACTATAATATTGATTCACAGACATTAACGTTTCATTGTCTGGGCCTTTAAACCCATTGGATGAAAACAACAGATCCTGATAATGCGCTAATGAATAATCACTATAAAACAAATCAGTGTCATTGCTTGAGAGCCCGTTGTTGGCATAAGTGAGATTAGGAAAATCAATTAACACAGCAAGAACGTTAACATCTGTGGCTTGTTTTACAGTCGCCGCTGAGTACTGCTGTTTAAACTTTGTCGCTGTTTCCGTGATCCGATAATTTTGTGGTAATTTCTTGTGCCGCTTGTCTTGTGCACGATAACGCTGAATATACGCGCTAATCTTTTCTTGTATTTCGGCATCACTATCTTCTGGGGTAATCTCGCCGCGTTTTTTGAGCCAATATGCAATTTTTGACTCGCTTATTAATGCTTCATCAATGACACCCTTTGTATGGCGTGCTGCTAAAGCGACTGAGGAAAAAGCCATCATACTGGCCACGAATGATGCGACTACTTTTTGCATGGCATACCTCTATCGTTTTTTTGCTGAATATACGCATCTAATTTTTTATACTGCGTGTTTTTAGAATCACTTGCTTTGATATCACCCGATTTTATCAACATTGCAATGAGCTTGTCGCGGTCAATAATAGGAGGTGAAAGCTGGCAAGGTTTAACTTTGACTGACGATTTATCCATTGTCTCACTTGCTTGTGGCGATGAATGGTCAACACTTTCACATCCAACAATCATTAGTAAAGAAACAAAAACAACGTTACATTTTATCATTAGTACCTTATTCAATTATTGCACTTCTATCGGTCTACTATAGCGCAACAGCACTAAATTTATTATTGAATTTAATGATTTATTTAGCCCCTCTCTTTGTATACAATATAAATTAATCATACTAAACATTAAGGCATGCTATGAACAATGGTATCGGCGGTTCGTCAATTAAAGACGCGCTCTCAGCACTTTCGAACATGACAACAGGTTTCGACGCGCCATCACAAGATGAATACATTCAGCGGATCAACCGCGCATCTGAGCTTATGAAAATCAATGATATAGATGCTATCTATCTCAATGCCGGTACTAATTTGACGTATTTTACGGGGACTCCTTGGTATGCGTCTGAACGATTAGTAGGGGCATTACTAACCAACGAAGGAAAGCTCACCTACATAGCACCATGGTTTGAAGAGAGCACTCTAAGCGAATTTATGACAATCAAAGCTCCCGTTGCTACATGGCATGAGCATGAATCTCCTTATAACGTCGTAGTAAATTTGGCCATAACCAATGGAATCAACCGACTTGCGATTGATGAATCAACGGCTTTCTTTATTGTCGACGGTATAAAAGAAAATGCGCTAAATAATAAGCATTCGTTAGAGCTAATAAACAGCAAATCAATTACCGCTGGCTGTCGAATGCAAAAATCTGATACTGAATTGCGATTAATGCAACAAGCCAAAGACATGACGATGGAGGTTCATAAAGCAGCAGCGAGTATCCTAGTACCGGGCATAACGACGACACAAGTCACTGAATTTATCAATCAAGCACACCAAGCCGTGGGTGCGAAAGGTTCATCATTTTGTATTGTGCTATTTGGTGAAGCTACAGCCTACCCTCATGGCGTTAAAGAACCACAGACGTTACAACAGGGAGACATGGTTTTAATTGACACCGGCTGTCTACTTCATGGTTATAACTCCGATATCACACGAAGTTATGTTTTTGGCGAAGCGAGTGCAAAACAACGTGCAACATGGCAACATGAAAAAGACGCGCAGCTTGCTGGCTTTAACGCGGCACAAATTGGCGTTGCTTGTGAACAAGTCGATATCGCAGCCCGCAATTATCTTACCGAACAAGGTTATGGGCCTGATTATAATGTACCCGGTTTACCCCATAGAACGGGTCACGGTTGTGGATTAGATATTCATGAATGGCCTTATTTAGTGCGCGGTGATAAAACATTATTGGCACCTGGCATGTGTTTCTCAAACGAACCGATGATCTGTATATATGGTGAATTTGGCGTGCGATTAGAAGATCATTTTTACATGACAGAGTCAGGCCCTAAATGGTTTACTGAGCCAGCCTATGCTATTGATGATCCATTTGGATCAACCGCTATCTAGTTTGCAGTTGTCATGTTAATAAGGGGTTATTTGGCTCCTTATTTATATTTCCTCTCTTCAATACCAGTGACTTACGATATAATTAGTTCACCTTTATTTTAGTAGACTAAGTTTTTCTCATGAGTCAATCAGTTGCGTTAATTACCGGTGCTGCAAAACGGTTAGGTGCAAACACCGCAGTTCGCTTGCATCAGCAAGGTTATACCGTAGTTATTCACTGTAACCATTCGATTGAACAAGCAAATAAACTCGCACTTGACTTAAATCAACTAAGAGATAATAGTGCATTTGTGGTGCAGGCCGATTTAAGCGATATTGCAAAGATTGACGCGTTAGGTAAATATATTGCAAAAGAGTTTTCACGCCTCGATGTACTCATTAACAATGCGTCTTCATTTTATCCTACTCCGCTTTCCACACTTACGTCTGAGCAATATCACGATCTCATTGCGACAAACATGACAGCACCGCTCTTTCTTACTAAAGCCTGCGCGCCATTATTGAAGATCGCTAACGGCGTTGTCATTAATATGTGCGATATACATGCAACACGCCCTCTGGAACAACATAGCGCCTACTGCATGGCAAAAGCCGGACAACAAATGATGACTTACGCACTCGCCAACGAATTAGCACCTGATATTCGAGTCAATGGCGTGGCACCTGGTGCAATTGAGTGGCCAAATAGTGGCATTGATGGCGAAGCAATCGAAGAGGTGTTAAAATCAATTCCGTTACAAAGAAAAGGTCACATGAACGACATCGCTCAAGCGATTGAATATTTGATTTCTGCGCCTTACGTGACTGGACAGATCCTAACCATTGATGGCGGGCGCCAACAGGTAGCATCGAAAGGTGCTTAATGAGGTATCGTTATGTCTATAAATGGTATTACAGAGAAAACTATCACCTGCCCCCATTGCGGTCATCATACTCATGTCGAAATAGATCCCAGTAACGGCGATCAAAATTACTACGATGAGTGTACTAATTGCTGTCAAGAGCTTCATCTAACAACCCATGTCGATGAAGCAAATGAAACACTTGATGTAACCATCGACGCCGATGATGAGCAGTTTTATTAACGATTTCCCTGTTGTGCCATTACTCGTTCGACAGTATCTACAATCGCCTGAGTTTGGCTATCAATCTCAATATTGTACGCACTGTTTAGTGGTTTACTGTCAAGCGTCGTTAATGAACGCGTTTCAGGAATAAGATACACCTCGAACCAATCGCCACCGACCTCTCCTATGGTGAGGCTGGCACCGTCAATGGCCGCAAAACCTTTCGGCAAAATGTATTTCATCCAGCGAGGATCGCAAGAAAAACGCAATCGTGAATTGGTCGGCGTGGCTTCGCGTTCAATCAACGTTGCAGTCATCGCAATATGTCCAGATAGGATGTGGCCGCCAACTTCATCACCAAATCGCATGGCACGTTCGATATTTAGAATATCATCAACAGCGCACTGTGAAAGATTAGTAATCTGCAATGTCTCATCCATTACGTCAAAATACACTATCTCATCATCTTGATGGGCAACGGTTAAACAAACACCATTATGGGCAACGCTTGCGCCGTGCTTTAAATGCTCTGTTAGTGAACCAGTAAACCGCATGCCAAAACGCCACAATTTATCTTGTTTATCAATAGAGGCGATGGGTGCCATTGCTTGAATAATGCCAGTAAACATAGGTTATATCTCGTGGTTTAAAATCATTGTATGACAATTTACAGTATCTTTAAGAATAGTCATCAAGAAAGCTGACAATAATAAGGGTTTGTATATTCCCTGTTCAATCACACACTTAAAGCGAAAAATTCCTTGCCAATATTTGGAGGCGGCTATATGATAGCGCTCGTTAACACGTAATTGTTTTGACGCGCGATTAGCTCAGTTGGTAGAGCGCTAGCTCGACATGCTAGATGTCACAAGTTCAAGTCTTGTATCGCGCACCACTCTTTCCCAATCTATTAATTTTATCTAACTACGTCCTTGTAGTTTTTGTCATCTATCTTTATTTTATAGCGATGCGGCCATTAAATGAGTGGCTCAATGTGGTACCGTCAACATATTCAAGTTCACTGCCTACCGGTACGCCATGAGCAATTCTGCTGGCTTGAATGTCGTAGTCGTTACAAATATCCGCAACATAATGTGCCGTTGCCTCGCCTTCCACTGTTGGATTCGTTGCCAAAATAACTTCACTAAAGTCACCCGATTCAATAAGTGTTTCGAATTTGTCCAATCCAATGTCGTCAGGTCCAATACCATCAAGTGGAGAAAGGTGCCCCATTAATACAAAATATCGCCCGTAGTAATATCCTGTCTGTTCAAACGCAATCACGTCAGCGGGCGTTTCGACGACACAAAGTTGTTTGCTTTCTAAGCGCTTTGGATTTAAACATAGGTGACAGGTATCTTGCTCGGTTAGCGTGCGACAAACATCGCAGTGCTTAACATGAGACATGGCATTGTCGAGCGCTTTCGCTAATGTCAATCCGCCTTGTCTATTGCGCTCTAATAACTGAAAGGCCATACGCTGCGCTGATTTAGGCCCAACGCCAGGCAAACAGGTTAAACCTTCAATGAGATCGGTAATATAAGGACTAAACTTCATAGTGATTCTTATTTATTAATAGTATTTTTTTCAGCGGAAAAAAAAGCGCTATCTAGCGCTTTTTGTTTGCAATCAGCAATTAAAATGGCATTTTCATGCCAGGTGGTAATTGCATACCGCCAGTAACTGATGCCATCTTATCTTTGTTAGTTTCTTCAACGCGGCGCGCCGCATCATTAATTGCTGCAGCAATTAAATCTTCTAGCATTTCTTTGTCATCTTCCATTAGATCTGGGTCGATTTGCACACGACGAACATTATGGTTGCCCGTCATAGTAATTTTTACTAATCCAGCACCTGACTCGCCCGTTACTTCCATATTAGCAATTTCAGCTTGTGCTTTTGCCATATCGTCTTGCATCTTTTGGGCTTGCTTCATTAAGTTGCCCATTCCGCCTTTTCCAAACATAACTTCTCTCTTTTCTTTTGGGTACGACCTACGTTGTCGCACAATTCTAATATTTTACCCAGTCTTAGCTCAGGCACAAGTGATATATGGTGCCAATCTAGAAATTTTCAAGGGTTAACTTATTGCCTTCAATGTTCGGTACTTGATGCTCTCATCTACCAAGTTGGCATCAAACTGTTCTATAAAGTGCAATACACCGTCGTCAGCTTTTATACGATCAGCTGCTATTGATAATCGCTCTCGATGTAAATCCTGAGCGATTTGATATGGCGTTTGAATGCCATTGTCACCAATCTCAACACTAAGTTCAATAGGAACATCTAGGAGCAGCGTTAACTTCTTCTTTAATGCGTCGACGGCTGTATCTGCATTCAGATGGCGATGCTCATTGGCTAATAACAAACTAATGGCATTGCCTTGACGTTCGTAAACTGAATGAATTGCTAGTTGCCGTAGTCGACCACCTAAGACCATTTCTTCTATCATCACCGTCCATGGGTCGTCTGAATTAGGTGCTAAGAGCAGCGCGGGATCTTCTATCAACGCAACAGGCGCTTCGTTAGTTGGACTGCTATCGAGGGGGAGCTCTTTAGTCTTAGCGACTAAACTACTCGAATCTACGACAGGTAAAGAACTAATCTTTTCTTCTATAACATCGCTAACAGCGCTTGGTAAATGACCACCACGTTGGCTAACAACGTTATCATTTACCGCTTGAGGCTTTTTTCCAGTGTCTTCCTCCGTATCAACGCGCTTGGATTTCAAATCATTTTTGGCTTTCAAAAATGCGTTGATATCGCCGGCATTAAACGTTGTGATACTACTCGGTGAAGGTGTTGGTGACGACGAGGGAGCTGCCGTCTCTAGAACATTGGTTTGATTAATATCAACGGGCTCATAATATTCGGGCTCTTCATGAGCCATGGCCATTGACATATTCATCATTTCTTCATCAGAAAACTGACTCGGCTGTACCTTTGTCGTTGTCTCTTGTTTTTGAACATTAGCAACTTGTTGAGTATGTTCGATTGGCTCCACTAGCTCGTCATTTGGTTTTTCAAGAACGTTTTGTCCACTATTTGCATCAACTAACGCAATTTCAGCGGCTGGCACGTTTACAGTTGACGCAGCGTCAACCGGATCAAGAGGCGTTGATTGCTTGCCACTTCCTAGTTTTTCTTCAACCTTATCGATGGCAGCTGGCGATCCTTGTTTTTCACTACCTTGAGCATTGCTTTTTTGTTCTTTCAATGCAGCACGTACTTGGGCTAGCCCTGCTGGCCCCTGACTGTTGCGTTGTGTTTGTGCCTGCGCGATTAATGAATCTTGTTCCTGAGCGAGAACAGCAGCGACGTCGTCATCGCTTTCAACGATCTGTGGCGATTGCTGCCTATGAGCATCGCCCGTTGGCATAAATGCTATAAGTCGCAACAGCACCATCTCAAAACCACTTTGCGGATCGTTAGCCAGTGGTAGCTCTTTACGTCCCTGAATCAAGACACTATAAAATAACTGTAACAATTCGGCATCAAATTTTGCTAACTCAATCACAGCGCGTGGCTGGTCGGCTAAACGAGCACTATTTTTGACAAGCTTTGCCATCGTTGCAAAATGAACACTGTCGATCATTTGGCCAAGCAGCGCGTCAAAATTAGGACTAAGCTGCGCAATTTCATCGCTATAACTAAACAACGCTTCACTTTGGCCTTGCAATGCAAACGCTAGGAGTTTAGCGCTATGATCAACATCGATTGTGCCGAGCATTTCTCCGACAACATCTTTATTTAATGTGCCACTACCATGGGAAATTGCTTGATCGGTTAAGCTAAGCGCGTCTCGCATACTCCCTTTTGCACTTTGGCTAAGTAAACTTAACGCCCCCTCATCAAAAGCAACATTTTCGGACGTCAAAATCGTATTTAACTGACCAGCAATCTGACGAGGGCTTAACGCTTTAAGGTTAAATTGCAAACAACGCGATAAAATGGTCACCGGTAATTTTTGAGTTTCTGTTGTAGCAAACAAAAACTTCACGTGCTCTGGTGGCTCTTCAAGTGTCTTTAATAGCGCATTGAAACTGCTACGCGATAGCATATGTACTTCATCAATGAGGTATATTTTGTAGCGAGCACGTGTTGGTTTATACTGCACATTATCGAGAATTTCACGCGTGTCTTCGACCTTTGTTCGGGAGGCCGCATCAATCTCAATTAAATCAATAAAACGTCCTTGCTCGATTTGCTGACAACTTTCACATTCGCCACAAGGCGTTGCTGAAACGCCTAGTTCACAATTGAAACACTTTGCCAATAAGCGTGCAATTGAGGTCTTGCCAACACCACGAGTACCGCTAAATAAATAGGCATGATGCAATCGCTGCTGTTCAAGCGCATTAACTAACGCTTGTAAAACATGCTGCTGACCAACCACCTCATCAAATCGACTTGGTCGCCACTTTCGTGCTAATACTTGATATGACATAGTGTTCTCAATTCGTGATCTCTATTCGTGATTGCAATTGACTCAATAAATGCTTTTATTCGCCTTCAAACGACACAAGCGTAGTGATGGTAACATCTAACGATGATAGACGTGATTCACCGCCTAAATCTGGCAATGAAATAACAAATGCAGCATCTGTCACTTCTGCGCCTATTTGTTGAATTAATTTGATTGTCGCTTCAACCGTGCCACCCGTCGCTAATAGATCATCAACAATTAAAACTTTGTCGTCACTCGCTAACGCGTCTTCATGTATTTGCAGTGTATCCGTACCATATTCAAGCGTATAGTCTTGCGAAATAGTTTTACGCGGGAGTTTCCCCGGTTTACGAGCAGGTACGAAACCAATGCCTAACGCTAATGCCAGTGGCGCGCCGAAAATAAAACCGCGCGCTTCAGTACCAACGATCTTTGTGAATCCTTGGCCAGCGAATTTCTCTGCCAATAATTCAATAGTCAACGCAAATGCTTTTGGATCTTCAAGTAATGAAGTGACGTCGCGAAACATGATTCCTTCTTTAGGATAATCTGCTACCGCTTTAATGCTCGATTTTATATACTCAATAGATTGTTGATCCATGATACTCACTTTGATTGTTGCATGGCTAAGCCATAATAAATTTGTAATGATTATAGGGGAGTCAGTATTTGAAAGGAAGTGATGCCCCACAAAATCAGAAAGATTGTTAAGTAGGGCCACAAAACGTTGATTTAATTGTTGAAATTTAAACCAATTGTAAGGATTTACCCGTCGCTAGTAATGCGTGAGATTAGCGTATCTAACACATCATCTGCTTCGTCAGTTGGAATTTGGCAAGTTCCAGCAGCGTCATGACCGCCGCCGTTGTTTTCTAACATTAAATCACCCACGTTAGTTTTCGATGAACGATCAAAAATTGATTTTCCTGTGGCGAACACAATGTTTTGCTTTTTAAATCCCCACATTTGATGAATCGAAATATTGCATTGCGGGAAAAGTGCGTAAATGAGGAATCGATTACCTGCGTAGATCGTTTCTTCATTGCGAAGATCTAGCACAACTAGGTTTTTGTGCACTGTACTACAGCGCGCCACCTGCTCTTTAAATAAGCTTTGTTGCTCTTGATATAAGCTCACACGTTCTTGAACATCAGCCTGTTGCATTATCTCTTCAATCGAATTTGTCCGACACAAATCAATGAGTTCCATCATTAATTGATAATTTGAAATTCGAAATTCACGAAAACGGCCTAAACCAGTGCGCGCATCCATGATGAAATTCAGAAGATCCCAATCATGCGGATTAATCACCTCTTCCATATTAAACTGTGCAGAATCGCCCTTATCTACAGCTTCCATCATGCCGTCCCAAGACTCAGGGAATGAACGGTGACCACCATAGTATTGCCAAACAACACGTGCCGCCGATGGCGCATCTGCATCAATTACGTGGTTATTCAATCCCTGATCATTGCGTTTTGTTTCTGATAAATGATGGTCAAAAGCGATGTGGACCTGAGAAACATAAGGAAGGTTTGTCGAAATATCGTTGCTGGTTACTTCAATTTTCCCGTCTTGCATATCTTTAGGGTGCACAAACAAGATGTCATCCACTAGCCCTAAATGCTTTAGCAGTACTGCTGATACTAATCCATCAAAATCACTACGTGTTATTAAACGAAATTTACCTGAGGCCATGCAACCATTCTCCTTTACTACGTCGACTTATAAAACTTTCCAATGAGAGTCCATTATTACCTCATACAATCGTTTACAACAAGCAGTTTTTATTGCTCTTGGTAAGCTAAAAACAAAAAAGCCAATGAAAGATCATTGGCTTAATTATCAAAACGGATAATTGATTAGAACTTAAATACTGCAGATACCTGTAGATAGTCTGAGCTTACTTCTTCTGTAGCATCATCATCTTGCGTAAAGCGACCATATTCCATACCAACTGATAATTTGTTAGTTAGCGCTTTGAAATAGTTCACACCAAACTGGCTACGATTCTTGTTACTCAGATCAGTATCAACCGCTCCATAATAGATAGTTGAACGATCGCCTTCATTCCAAAAATGACGATAAGCAACAGTAAAGGCTGTTTGATCCTCATACTCACCATTGACTAACCCTTGCGAAGCAACCACGCCGACATAACGTCCGGTTTGTCCCATGTGGACTTGAAAACGTAAATCATCTTTACCGCCCGTCTTGATGCGGCCTGCAACTGAGTATCCAATACCTGTTTCGTTACTTACTTCAGAGTCAACCTTCTGTAATACTGCACCAACAGATACATTACCCCAGTCTCCTTTAAACGTATATTTACCCACGATATCTGGTACTTTGTCGTTTGCAGCGCTAGCCGCGTCACCGTGTATATCAGTACCCCAAGTTTCGGGGTTTTCTATCGACAATTGTAGCCCACCGTTGGTGTAACGGATCTGACCTTGACGGTTAAACACCAAGCCCATCGTCGCGCCAGCAAAGTCGACAGTCTCAGCAATTGCACTAGTATTCATAAACGTTGACCACGTTTGACCCATTAGCCATTTGTCATACTTAACAAATGCATGACGAATCCGCGGATGCGACGAATTAGAAATAATTTCGTTGCCACCACCGCCGTAAAAATCCATCTCGATGAATGCCATCACATCACCGTGAGTATATTTCGTATTAAAGCGCGTTTCTTTAGCATGAATCTTAAATTGGCTGCTATCAGCCACAGGAGTGCCTTGCCCGATCCAAAAATCACGATAACCTACTTCACCAGTCACATATCGAGCATCTGCTTTTAAATAGCCACCGAACTCTATTGAGTCTTTATCCGTTAGCTTGATTTTGTAACCTGCTTGCGCTGTTGTCGCAGCGGCCGCTAGTACAACGGTCATTGCTATTTTATTTAGTTTTAGTTTTTTTAATAACACGTTTTCATTCTCCTTGATTAGGTGTGATTAAATATCAAGCAAAGGCAATAGCTTGGAAATACGCAAAAAGTCGTAAGACCTTAGTCGCATATGGCTATTTGTAATAAGATTGTTAATTTCAAATGGTTATAAGCATCAAAAACAATGACTTAACATAAAGAAATTATAAATGGTTTTGCATGACTAAACAGCAGTTTACGCAAACGTAAGACTAATGGCTAATGAATTAAATTGAATTTTTTTAGAAGTGGTGGGCCATGAAGGATTCGAACCTTCGACAAATGGATTAAAAGTCCACTGCTCTACCAACTGAGCTAATGGCCCAAACGTTAGGTTACAAGTGAAGTGCTTTCCATCTCCCTTGCAACGGGCGCTAATAATACTGATTAATAATTTTAGCGCAACCTATATTTTTAACTTTTTTGTTTAATTGGTAACTTTTCGAACGACTCGACATTTTTTAGATTACAAAACCAACAATTGTGCTAAAAAATGTCTATAACACATCGCCAATCAACAAGTTTTTGGAATTAACGTAATCCCTTTAAACGTGTCTTAGCAATTTGAGCCGCTGATGAATCACCGTATTCTTTTACGGTTTGCTCATATAAAGCACGTGCTTTATCTAATGCATTTTCGTCTTGAGCAATTTTTGCCAATTTAACGAGCGCATCGCCGCGCTTAATCGATTCAGGAAATTGACTCACTAACGATTCAAATTGGGTTTTAGCTGCATCTTTATTACCTTTAGTAATATATAGCTGGCCTAACCAGTAATGAACATTAGCTAAGTAAGAAGAATCGGGGTAATCAGTTTGGTATTGCTTGAATTTTTCGATAGCCTCATCGAACTTTTTATCCTTGAGCGCAAGATTCAACGCAAATTCATAGGCACCACTTTCAGATAATGGGGTAGCAACAACTGAGTTAGTAGGGTCATCGATGACTACTTGCGGTGTCTGCGCTGCACTATTTACCTTAGTCAGTAGCTTATCTACTTCTTGATATAGCTCGCGTTGACGTTGCAAGATTTGATTCAAGCGATGTTCTTGAGTCTCGTTTAGGCCGCGAAGTTCATTCAATTCTTGTTGGAGGCTATCGATATGCTGTTGCATCTCGAGTTGTGTTTTGCCTTTTTGCACCAACATTTGCTCAAGTGCTGCAATACGTTGGTCTGGGGAAGAGGATAAGTCGACGACGTTGGCGGTTTGCGCTGCTGCGCTCCCCGCCATTAAGAGACCTAATGCAATTATATTTTTCATTAGTTCTTAATTTTTTAGTTGATTAGTATACTAATACTGCACGACGGTTTTTAGCAAAACCTGATTCAGTGCGGCTATTATCAAGTGGCTTTTCTTCACCGTAAGAAACCGTTTCGATTTGTGAAGCATTAACACCTAAACCTTCTAAGTAACGGCTAACAGCTTTAGCACGACGCTCACCTAGTGCGATATTGTACTCAGGCGTACCACGCTCATCAGCATGACCTTCTACTAATACTTTAACACTTGGGTTAGCACGTAAGTAAGCAGCGTGTGCATCTAGTAATGCAGAGAATTGGCTTGATACATTTGACGTATCAAAATCGAAGTAAACGATGTGCTCTTTGCGTAATTCTTGTAATGCTAAGCGTTGTTTTTCTTGTGGTGTCATCTCTTTAACCATACCACCAGTTTGAACGCCTGTATCAGTCGTTTGCTCTTGGTTAGTCTGGTTAGTTTCGTTAGCGTCGCTATCAGCTGTTGACGTTGAACCACATGCTGCAAGTGCAAACATTGGAATGGCTACAGCAATCCCCTTAACAATTTTATTTAAACGCATTATCCGTTCCTTTAGTTATTCAATTAGTTTTTCAAATTAATAAATATATGGTGACCATGCTGGTGCTTTAATTTCACCATCACGAACCGGTAATCTAGCCTTAAATCGGCCATCGATGGACACCAGTCCTAACACTTGTTGTCCACGATAAGTCGTACCATAAATAATCATACTGCCATTAGGTGCAATACTAGGCGACTCATCTAATCGTGTTTTAGTCAAAACTTGTAAACTGCTCGTTCGCAAATCTTGCTTGGCGATATGATACTTGCCTCGCGTGCGATTCACCATGACTAATTCATCATTTTTCGGTGAAATAGAGCCACCGAGATTCATTTCGCCGTCGAAAGTAACACGTCGAATACGTCTCGAGTCTAAATTTACTTGATAAATCTGTGGTTTACCACCTCTCTCCGAAGTAAATACTAAACTTTTTCCATCTGGCGACCAACTTGGCTCCGTATCAATAGCGCGATTTTTGGTAATTCGGGTAACAACTTTAGTCGCTAAATCTAAAGTATACAAATCTGGATTGCCATCTTTTGATAGCACCATTGCTAGTTTTTTACCGTCGGGAGAAAAACGCGGTGCGCTATTGATCCCCTTAAACCCACTCACTTTTTCACGTTTTTGGGTGTAAATGTCCTGAATAAAAATTTGTTGGCGTTTGTTTTCAAAAGAAGCATACGCAAGCTTGGTGCCGTCTGGCGACCAAGATGGTGACATCAAAGGCTCACGGGAACGAAGGATCTCAACTTCATTGTGACCATCAAAGTCACTTATCATTAGTCGATATTTATAGTCCAAACGTTCTCTGTTTACTAATACATAAGCAATTTTTGTTCTAAACGCCCCGCGCTCGCCAGTCAATTTCTCGTAAACGACGTCACTAATTCTGTGGGCATACTGTCTGAATTCTTTCGCTGAGATAACTGTTTCGCGAGAATCCAAAACATGGGCATTTGAACTCACTAACTGACCGTTTTGAAGTACTTGACCATTCGCCTTAGTCGCATTGGCACTTAATACATCAATCAATTCAAAACCGACCACATAACGGCCATCTTTAAACGGTTTGATAGTACCGACAACCATCGCCTCAATGCCGAGCGTTGCCCATTGTTCATAATTAACTTCACCATCAGTTGATGGTTGAGCTGGCATGGAAAATACAGCCGATGGATTAAAGCGTCCGCTAAACCGCAAGTCGTTCGCGACAACGTTGGCCAGCTCTTGAGGCTTAGGGCCGGTGCCTTGCCACTTAAAAGGAACAACAGCAATCGGACGAGCACTATTAACCCCTTCAGTAATTACAATATCGATAGCAGCTTGTGCTGGTTGCGTCATCACTAAGCCTGCAAGCAGGCAATATTTTACAATTGATTTCATTAATCGAACTCTGGTTGTACTGTTAAGTTAATTTCTTTTAGTTTTGCGTACACTTGCGGATCTTTCGACACGGGTAATGTATCGGCTTTACGAACCGCGGCGATAGCAGATTGACAAACAATCGCATCTCCCGATACCCGGTTCACTTGCGTCACAAAGCCTGATGAAGCAAGACGAATGTTAATAACACAGTCTTTGCCTTTCATACTTTGGTCGGTGACCCAGTGTCGTTTAATCGTCGCAGAAATTAAGCTAGTATATTTCTGAATCTCAGACATTACTTTCGCTTGACGCGCTTTAGTCAGCGCGGCCTGTTCAGCTTCAAGCTCTTTAGCTAATGCGTCTTCGCGTGCTTGTTGTTCTCGAGCCGCTTTTTCTTTCGCCAGTTTTTCTTTACGAATCCGCTCTGCTTTGGCTTTCGCTGCTTTTTCAGCGGCTATGCGTTTAGCTTTAGCGTCCGCAGCAACTTTTTCTTGGCGAATGCGCTCATCTTTAATGCGTTTTGCCTTTGCTGCTTCTACTTTTTGTTTCGCTTTGGCTTTCTTTATAGCATCATCGGATGCTTTCTTTTGTTTAGCGGCTTCATCACGTGCTTTTTTAGCGGCGCGGTCTGCTGCGCGTTTTTCCGCTTGTTTTTTCTTGCGTTGACGCTCTAACTCTTTAATGCGCTTTTGTTCATCTTTTAATTTCTTTTGACGTAATTGCTCAGCTTTCTTAGCATCAGCTTTTTCTTTCTTTAAACGGTCAACTTGCTTTTGAACATCGGCATTGTTTACCATCGCCGCTTGAACAATCGGTGTGTCGTTGGCCAGTGTTATTTCAAGCGTTGGTTTTTTTGGCGGCGTAATAATGGCACCAGCAACAAGACCTCCGACGAGAACGACATGCAAAGTCACTGAGGATAATGCCGCCTTTACAACGTTTGTTTCATTAGACATTACTACATTAACCTTCTATGGGATCCGTCATTAAACCAACCGACGGCGCGCCCGCACCTTGTAATGTCACCATCAGCTGTAAGATATGATCATAAGACACGGTTCTATCACCTTTCACCATGACAGGTGTGTCCGGGTTCAACTGTAAGTGCGCAGACACTAAAGTTGCCAGTTCCTGCTGTGTTAATTCTTCACGTGGGTTATCCCCCACCGTTAAATAATAGGTACCGTCCGCTTTTACCGATGCTATCAGTGGAACGCTTTTCTCTTCCGGCAACGCTTTAGCGGTTGCTTGCGGCAAATCTACTTTAACCCCTTGCACAACGACAGTGGCGGTGGCCATAAAGATAATGAGTAGCACTAACATAACATCAATGTAAGGCACGACATTGATATCTGAGTTTAAACGTCTTTTCTTACGTTGATACTGCATGACTACTGTCCTGCTTTGTCTGTGCTAGCGTAAGCTTCACGTTGTAAGATAGAAGAAAATTCTTCCATAAAGTTTGCGTAACTGTTTTCTAATTTATCAACGGTCGTTGAAAATTTGTTATAGGCTATTACAGCTGGGATTGCAGCAAATAACCCCATCGCCGTTGCGATAAGTGCTTCAGCAATACCAGGCGCAACCATTTGTAACGTTGCTTGTTGAACAGCGCCAAGTGCGATGAAGGAATTCATGATCCCCCATACCGTGCCAAATAAGCCTACGTATGGAGAGATTGAGCCAACTGTCGCTAAAAACGATAAATTATGTTCCAGACGGTCAATTTCACGTGATAACACGACACGCATAGCTCGGTGAGAACCAGCGATGATAGCATCAGGATTAGAAGCAGATGACTGACGTAGACGTGCAAACTCTTTAAAACCAGCGCTGAACATTTGTTCAACACCGCCATTGCTACTTGTACGTGCAGATAGTTCTTTATAGATTGACGATAGATCTGCACCACTCCAAAATTTGTCTTCAAATTTCTTTAGACTGGTCTTCGCACCATTGAGTAGTGCCCGACGTTGGAAAATTACCGTCCAAGAAACGATGGAGGCAAGTAATAATGCAAGCATTACAAGTTGGACTAAAAGACTAGCTTCTAAAAATAGATCAATAAACGATAACTCAGCTTGCACGCTGTAACTCCTCTAAAATAAGACTTGGGATGGCCGTTGGTTTCATTTGTTCCAACGCAACCGAGACAACTACGACCAACGCAGTACTCAACAGGTTCCCATCAATGGTGGTAATTTTTTGTTTAAAAACAATACTGGCACGTTTCAACTGCTCGATTTCAACGGTTACTATTAATTGATCGTTAAAACGCGCAGCGACTAAATAGTCAAGTTCACATTTTCGTACTACAAACGCTAATCCTTGATCAAGTAACGTATCCTGTTCGAAACCGAGGTCACGTAAGAATTCCGTTCGCGCTCTTTCGTAGAAATTAAGATAATTCGAATGATAAACGACACCACCGGCGTCGGTATCTTCATAATAGACTCGCACTGGAAACTCAAAAATCATAGGACAAACTATAAAACTAAAATTAACCGCTGAAACTACTATAGAAACAGCTCTGTATCAACATCCGAGACACTCAATCGACTAAAATAATTACAATGCGCCGAAATTCGTGTAAAACAGCAACATTCCCTTACAATTCGCGCTTACATTCATACACCTGTTTAATTCGATGAGAACTCCATCACATTTCCATAACAATAAGTAATTAAAGTTATTTGCATGACTATGCAAAGATAATGATTAACCTAAGCCAAACCGCTTGATAACAACAGATAGATATTCAGAATAGGAGCATTGCATTACTAAAACTAATGCGAAGGTAGAGTTTTTCTTGTTTGAACCAACGTCAATAAATACGTATTATAGCGCCATCTCGAAAGACGCTCTTGTTACTGTCTTTCAGGTTAGTCTGATACTAACCAGTTATCTCTTGTTGTTGAGTTACTTAACTTCCTATTTGACCATTATCGGTCATTTAAGCCCACTGCCTTTTTAGTGGGCTTTTTTTTGTCTAAAATTCAAAAGCGCAATATTTCAGCCTTAAGAAGATTCTCTTAATTGATGACTAATATGAGTGAATAAGCACATTACAGCTAGCCTATTCACCCTAGTCTAAAATGAATGATAAGGACTAACGAGCTAGTCAGTTTTTTTGGCTGATAAGCCAAAGTGCAGATAGGTTTGGGCAGTGGCAATACGGCCGCGATGCGTTCGTTGTATAAACCCTTGTTGAATCAAAAATGGTTCGATAACATCTTCTAAGGTTTCTTTATCTTCACCAATCGCCGCCGCTAAGTTATCTAATCCCACGGGTCCACCGTCGAATTTTTCAATAATGGTCATCAGCATTTTCCGATCCATGAAATCAAAACCTTGGTTATCGACATCAAGCACTGACAACGATTCTTTTGCCACTTTCTCGTTAATTGCCCCATCAAAGCTAACCTGTGCAAAATCACGAACGCGGCGTAGTAATCGATTTGCAATACGCGGTGTTCCGCGTGAACGCCTGGCAATTTCAGTGGCTCCCATTTGGTCAATACTTACTTCAAGCTGTCCTGCACTGCGAGTAACTATGTCTGTAAGTTGTTCTACTGTATAGAACTCTAAGCGCAGTGGTATACCAAAACGTGCGCGTAACGGCGATGTGAGTGAACCCGCTCTGGTTGTCGCACCGATCAGCGTAAACGGTGGTAATTCTAATTTAATAGAGCGCGCTGCAGGACCTTCACCAATCATAATATCCAATTGATAATCTTCCATTGCAGGATATAAGATCTCTTCAACCACCGGGCTTAATCGATGAATTTCATCTATAAATAAAATGTCACCATGTTCAAGATTAGTGAGCAACGCTGCCAAATCCCCTGCTTTTTCAAGGACAGGACCTGAGGTTGTTTTAACGTTAACATCCATTTCATTGGCAACGATATGCGCTAATGTTGTTTTACCCAAACCTGGCGGACCATAAACCAACATATGATCTAAGGCTTCATCACGTAATTTTGCTGCTTTGATAAATATACGTAACTGCGCCTTAGCATCTGTTTGACCCGTATAATCATCGAGCATTTTAGGGCGCATCGCACGGTCAATACTGTGCTCTGTATCGTCGATGGTGTCGGCTTGGATGAGTCGATCTGCTTCTATCATGCGTTATCTACTTTATTTTACGGTTATATCATTGATTTCAGCGCAGCTTTAATAAGTGCTTCACTATCCATATCTGGCAATTTTACTTTCTTAACCACTTTCGTCGCTTGCGCTTGTTTGTAGCCTAGCGCTAACAACGCGTCAATGGCATCTTGCTCTACATCAATCGCTTCAACAAAGGTTGAGCCTAAGTTCTCTTGAGGTATTGAAAGGTCGCCAAGTTCGCTTTGCTGATTCAAAGTAAAGTTTTTCAAACGATCCTTTAACTCTATAATTAGGCGCTCAGCGGTTTTTAATCCGATGCCCGGTAACTTAACGAGCGCATTAGCGTCATTATTGGCAACGATATTAACAAACTCAGCCGCCGACAAACCAGATAAAATTGCCAATCCTAGTTTTGGACCAACCCCATTTGCTTTAATGATCTGTCTAAATAATTCACGTTCAATCTTTTGTGCAAAGCCGTATAGCAACTGCGCATCTTCACGCACTACAAAATGCGTATGGACCGTTACTGATTCACCAACATCAGGCATTTGATAAAAGCTGGTCATCGGCATCTGAACTTCATATCCAATACCACTCACTTCCAATAGTAAATGTGGCGGTTGTTTTTCGGCAACTAGGCCATTTAATCGTCCGATCACGAGCTTATCCTTTTAAATCTTTTATTGTTATCTTGTTCTTTTTGGCGTGTTCTTTACTTAACTGAAAACGACCGCGTAACACACGCGTCGATTTCGCACTGCTTTTTCCCGCCATCGCAATTAAACTCTGCGTATTATGAGCATGACATATCGCTATTGCTAAACCATCAGCAGCGTCCTCTTGAGGCTGCGCAGACAATTTTAGCATTTGCGTCACCATGTGACCGACTTGATCTTTTGTCGCAGCACCTGTGCCCACAACCGCTTGTTTAACGAGTCGCGCCGCGTATTCACTTACCGGGAGTTCAGCATTCATTGCCGCAACGATAGCAACGCCACGTGCTTGACCAAGTTTTAGCGCAGAATCTGCATTACGCGCCATAAACACTTGTTCAATAGCAAACTCATCAGGCTTGTATTGTTCAATTAACTGAGTAACGCCATCAAACACTTGCTTTAGACGCTGGGGTAACTCTTTTTCAGAGATACGAATACACCCACTCGCTACATAAGATAATCTATTACCCTGTTTGCGAATAACACCATAACCTGTAATTCGTGAGCCGGGATCTATTCCCAAAATTAATGACATACTGTTTTACACGCCTTTTTTAATGCCCATAGGTTATGCCATTAGACCACTGGTTACAAGTACAGTAGTTAAATAAAAAGCAAAAAAAACGAGCCAGCGGCTCGTTTTATTCTCACAAGACTAATTTAGTCTTGTGATTTTTCTTCGGTCACTAGTGTTGCGACATTTAATTCAGCAAGTTGCGCTGGGTTAGCGCTACCTGGGGCATTCGTCAATGGACATGCCGCTGTTGTCGTTTTCGGGAATGCCATAACGTCACGAATAGAGCTTGTGCCAGTCATTAACATAATTAAACGATCTAAGCCAAACGCTAAACCAGCGTGTGGCGGTGTACCGTATTTTAATGCTTCTAAAAGGAATCCGAATTTTTCTTGTGTTTCTTCGTCACTAATACCAAGAATTCTGAATACACTGCTTTGCATAGGTGCGTTATGAATACGTACCGAACCACCACCAAGCTCACAACCGTTTAAGACCATGTCGTAGGCATCAGATAACGCAGCAGCAGGGTTAGCTTCTAACTCATCAGCTGTTACACCCACTGGCGCTGTGAACGGGTGATGAAGTGCGTGGTAGTTACCATCAATTTCTTCAAACATTGGGAAATCAACAACCCATAATGGTTTCCATTCATCGCTTGTTAAACCAAGGTCATCACCGAGTTTCAAGCGTAATGCACCCATCGCTTCAGTAACAACGTTAACGTTGTCAGCACCAAATAAAATAATGTCGCCAGACTTCGCGTTAGTACGTGCTAGTAATTGGTTAACAACGTCTTCATTTAGGAATTTAAGAATTGGTGACTGAATACCTTCCATGCCTGCATCGATATCGTTAACTTTCAACCAAGCAAGGCCTTTAGCTCCGTAAATGCCTACGTATTTACCATAATCATCGATGTTCTTACGTGACAATGATGCACCACCTGGTACACAAATTACCGCAACACGGCCTTTTTCGTCATTGGCAGGACCTGAGAATACTTTAAATTCAACGTCTTTTAATAAATCAGCGACATCCACCAGCTCTAGTGGATTACGTAAATCTGGCTTGTCAGAACCAAAACGGCGCATAGCATCTGCGTAAGTCATTGTTGGGAAATCGCCTAAATCAACATTTAGCATATCGTTGAATAAGTTACGAACCAATTCTTCTGTTTTAGCGCGAACCTGATCAGAGCTCATAAACGAGGTTTCGATATCAATTTGCGTAAATTCAGGCTGACGATCAGCACGTAAATCTTCATCACGGAAACATTTTACGATTTGGTAGTAACGATCCATACCAGACATCATTAGCAGCTGTTTAAATAGCTGTGGTGACTGTGGCAATGCAAAGAATTTACCTTTATGAGTACGGCTTGGTACTAGGTAATCACGGGCGCCTTCCGGCGTAGCCGCTGTCAAAATTGGTGTTTCAATGTCTAAGAAACCGTTGTCTTCGAGGAAACGACGCACAAAACCAGTTACTTTAGAGCGGAACACTAAGCGCTGTGTCATTTCTGGGCGACGTAAGTCTAAATAACGGTATTTTAGACGTGCTTCTTCAGAGTTAGTTTGATTTGAATCAAGTGGTAATGGCTCGCTTTTGTTAATGATTTCAAGAGCTTTACCTAATACTTCAACACCGCCGGTTGCCATGTCTTTATTGATCTGTCCTTCTGGACGGGGGCGTACAACACCCGTTACCTTTACGCAAAACTCGTTACGTAGGCTGTTGGCAATGCTAAATGCTTCGGCTAAATCTGGATCATAAACGACTTGTAATACACCTTCGCGATCACGTAGATCTAAAAAGATAACGCCACCTAGGTCACGTCGTTTGTTGATCCAACCAACAAGTTCAACTTGTTGACCAATTAAAGATTCGTTTACTTGTCCGCAATAATGGCTGCGCATTGTCTATTTCCTAACTTTTTTGCCATAAGGCACTAACATAATGGCGCATAGTATAAAGAAAAATGCAGGATTAAGTAAGCCATTAAATTAACTGAAACTATAAGTGTTTGTGGGTACAAAAAAGCGTCAATTTTTTTTGTTCTAAATAGGTCAATTAAAATAATGGAATAATTAGTAGAACGCTGATTCCCTTGGCTTCACCAAGGCTACAATACATAGATATGCATGTTTTGATTCTAGCTGGTTTCGAATTTAAAGAAACGTTGTACCCTAGTCTTAGTCTTAGTCTTAGTCTTAGTCTTAGTCTTAGTCTTAGTCTTAGTCTT
>OJBM01000132.1_pt1 | contig 37523 bp, 30 predicted proteins | sample 1591061 | NCBI WGS metagenome assembly OJBM01 (sample SAMN05416872, study PRJEB24817) | seawater metagenome | isolation source: Sea water | place: Canada:Atlantic | collected 2013-11
GACAAAGTGCTTAGTTTTACCATAGCGCCCCATCATTAAAATTTAATTCCTAAAGTTGAAATGATCTCGTAGTATCCAAACAGAACACAAATGAAAAATATGAAAAGGATAATTTCATGTTTAAACTGATGGCTTAAATAAAAGTTTCGATCTTTATGATGAATCACGTCCATTAGCTCGTCACCAAAGCGAATAGAAAGAAAAGTGCCAATTCCAGACAGCAGGATCACTAACCAATAAGGAATAGGGTTTACTAAGATGGCTTTCATTGCTTGAGTAATAACAGTAGTTTCATACATTTCGCTGAAGAACACTAAAGATACAATGTTTATTAAAATTGCCACAACCCAGACAAAAATCTCTGACAGAACCATACGAATACCAAATAGCACCCTGATAGGAAAATCTAATAAAAATCCGGCATCTGCGATAGGCGTGCAAAGCACGAAGAAGCTCCATGTTATTAAGGATGCAATGCCACCAGTTAAAAAGTCGTATTGATAAATTAGGTAGAGAAAATAAGAGCATAATACAATGCATAGCAATATAAATTTGAACCATGCTTGATGACTAGGTTTTTTCATTGATTTTCATTACCTGAATTTAGAGCCGTTAAATAAAGTGGCGGCATGATGCTGTTTTCTTGAGTTTATCTTATGTAGCTTTTTATTATAGGTTAATTAGTCGATGATTGAATTTAAAGCAGGGGTCGCCTAGTGTGTTTTGATTGGTGCAGGGTGCGTATGGTTAATTGGCGGTAATGGCGAAAGCCACTATGCAAAGTAAGAAATTTAGTGAGGTGGTGAGTGAAAGTACAAGCTGTTATTGTGTGTAGTACTAAAAGTAGGTGCCTTAAGCGAAGGCCCATGGCGCAGCTCTAAAACCCACTGCCTATTTAATAACAAGAATATCCGTCATTATCTAATGCTTATTAAAATCTGAAGGGCTTTACGTTGCGCGATAGCTGCCCTTAAATTCAATGACTAAATTCAAGAGTGCTTTAGCATTCTACGTAACACACCCTGTGCACTCTCGAATTCTATGTGTGCATGAAGGGTATTGTGGGGGCTAACGATTAGAAGCCATTGGCTATCCAATTAGATAGAAATACATTTAGCATCTGGGCAGCAATTTTTATATGATCTATATGAAACAAATATACCAATTATTAGTGTTATGGACGGCGAAAGAATACTCACCCAGTAAAAATTGTGGCTAAAATTGTTTTAGTAAAATAGTCGCAGCTTAGCTTCTTCGTAGGCGTTGATGCATCAAGATGACAAATTTAATACACTGAAGTCGCATAAATAAAGCCAATACATAGAGCGGATATTAGCGTTACCATAATTGGTAATAAGAGACTTCTAAGCTAAGGCACTTTAGGTTTATAAACTTAAGCTAAATTGCTCGCTTTCATCTTCGCTTTTCTCCAATTCCAGTAAACGCTGCTTCACGGGCAGCCCACCTGCGTAACCTACCAGTTTTCCATCACTACCAATAATACGATGGCAGGGCACGATTATGCTGATGGCGTTGGCGCCATTGGCCGTTGCCACTGCTCGTACGGCTTGTGCATTACCAATGGTTTTGGCTAATTGCAAATAAGTTGAGGTAGTACCATAAGGCACTTTAATTAAGCCATCCCAAACACTTTTTTGAAACTCTGTACCTACCATTAATAACGGAATATCGAATTTACTTCGGGTGCCCTTAAAGTACTCATCTAACTGGTGCTTGGTATTTTCTATGACATCATCATTCTTTTCTACAAACTCAGATTTAAGGCCGTTTTGAATTCTATTGTCTATGCTGGTTCTCATTCTTCTGTATTTCCAGTCAAGCATACAGAGCTTGTTCTCAAAAGATCCGGCCGTCAGTTCGCCCATTTTGGTTCTTATATGCTGGATATTAATCTGGGGCATGCATTTCTTCTATCGGTTGCGTGGTTAATTCTTATGGGGTGAGGTAATGATTATATTACAGGATTTTTAGAGTGTGTGGTGTAATATTAGTTCACCTATCGATTGTATACATATTAAGTAAAGCACTGTGTATTTATGATGATAGATGTTTTTTTATTAGGCAGTATTTTAGTTTAAAAGACACCCTGGTATTACAGATTTTTCTTAATAGAATATTGCCTTTGGTTAGGTGAGCGCTAATTTAAAATCTCTTTATAAAAATGTTTTCTAAGTCGTGCTAGCTCACCACTTTTTTTCATGGACTGAATGGCTGTATTAATAATAGGAACAAGATTTTTATGTTTCTCATGAAGGTAGTGATAAAGATCGTGGCGCTCTAGAACAGGTTCTAATTGCTGTACGTTACGCAAGTTATGTTTTGATATATGGTAAAGTCCATTAAATCGCGCACTGACAATGATATCGAGTCTTTTTGCATTTAGCATGGCGAACAGTTGGTCACTGCCGTTCACTTTATGCACATTTTTTGAGTTTTTTAAGCCTATTTCGGCAAACTTCATTCCTCTTACCATGCCCACTTTATAATTGCGTAATGAATGCCAGTTTTCTATTTTAATATTAGAATTACTGGCAAAGGCAGACGGTTCAAAGTAGGTGAAAGCAGTGGGCACCCTTAATAAGGTGGGGTAAGAATCACCCAGCTTGTATATGCGCTGTAGTTCGCCATCAACTTTACCTGTGCTAGATTGAATCAAGGCTCTGGCACTGGGGATGGTGACTAATTCTAGTGGGATATGGGCCTTTTTGTAGATTTCCATTAATAGCATTCCCCCTAAAATATGGTCAGGGGTGTTTTCAAGTTTGGCAATTCGAATGGTTTGGCCAAAAGTGGAAATAGGCAATAACAATATGAGAAACCATAATAACAAAAACGGCTTTTTCATAATTAGCTCTTTAATGAAAATTTTATTAGTCTGTATGTTTATGTCAATATCTGGCCAATCAATTATATATACCCCAATTTTAGCAGGTATTTTTCTTCCAAATTCTTAATGAAATTGGATGATTTTAGCTCTTTAAGCCGTGAATTAATTTTTTTAATGAGATGTGCACAAGGGGATTTTTTAGACATTAAAAAGTAAATGGGCAGTTGCGCTACATTTTTAGTTAAAGGAATAATAGATGAGGAATAACCATGCTTATGCGCACTGAATAAACCATCCATCAAAGCCAACACTAAATAATCTTCTTTTCCTTGGTCAATACGTTTCAGGCTCGATTCATTATCTGAAAACTCTGCTATGTTAAGGTTGTCTGTTGCAAATTGATCAAAATCATTACCATAGGTTCCACCTAGAGGGCGCAACCCCACCTTTCCCTTAAGACTGTGTAAATCTTTAAATTCGAAGCTTCGATCTATATGGACGAAAATAGCGATTTTTTCTATGTGGTAGGGCTGTGAATAAAGAAATTTCTTAGAGCGTTTATCGTTATAATAAGCAGCATTAATAAGGTCAAGGGATCCCTTTTCAAGTCGTAACTGTTGTCGTTTCCAAGGTAAGTCTTTACCAATTATTATATTTACCCCCAGTTGCGAGAAGATTCGCTTTGCAACTTCAACGGCAATGCCCACTAATTCTCCATCAGCATTTCGGTACGAAATAGGCTCCCAACCAGTAGAGCCATTAATCTGAATAGATTGGCACTCTGCTGCGTACAGGTTAATTGGTAGCATAAGCACTAAAAGCATTAGATAGCGGAGCATAGTATCTGCAATATTTAGGGTATCTGTATAAAAATAGCCTAAACGTGGGAGCTTGTCCCGTAGCTAGGGTACGGGTGGCAGCTTATTTGTTTGAGAGTATTATCTGATAATTTGTTCTAAAAAATAACGTTTTAATATCCATTCAAAAACGCCATATCTGCACTAGACTTAATGTATTCCTAGCCGTTATTTGAGCTTTTAAGTGCTTACCCTTAAAGACTTCCTTTTCCTAATATTTTGCAGCTTAATAGTTTCTGAAAGCATTTATGTGGCTCGTTATGGGGGGGAAGAATTTGCAATTATTCTACCAGATACGCCAGCTAAGGATGCATTAGTATTAGCTGAAAAAATATGTAAAGCGGTAACGCTGAACGGCATTGAGCATCAAGCCTCACAGATTTCAAATTTCCTAACCATAAGTGTGGGTATGGCTCACGTGCATGCCGAGCAATCAAGTAAGCCACTGGAATTAGTTAAACTAGCGGATGAAGCGCTGTATAAAGCCAAAGATAATGGACGTAATTGCGCGCAGGGTTAGGATTTGAAACTGGCGATGGTGCTGTGTGATTGAATTTAATGACCATGTAGCTGATTTGAGTGACGGTCTTACTCATATTAATTTAAAAACTGTGTATGGATTAAATTCTAATTCACACACAGTTTTGTTTTACACCCTAATAACTATTTCAATTAAGCCCTCTTTTCCTTCAGCATTGCCGCACTGGAAAACCCCAGTGCCAGTAACCACAACAAAGGTCCTAAAGCGCTAGGAATAATCGGTAAATAGCCTGGAATCAATATGGTGACAATAAAGCCAATGTCTCCGGCGCTAATGACAAATAAGCTAAACCAGTAACCTGTGGCATGGTTATGCCAGTTGTATTTGACAGCCATGACCATGCCAAAAATGGCAAAAAATAGTAAATTCCAAGCATCCTGATAGATGCGCCCTTGTAACATACCTTCCTCTAGAGCTTGCCCAAATATGTACACTTTATAGGCTGCCATTACATGCAGTAGCCCCCACAGGAAATACAGTACCGCACCGGTTCTGGCTAATATCATTTTTACTCTCCTTTATTTTCTGATTTATGTTCTTTTTAGGCGCTTCTTTCTAAGAACGGGTTGAATTACACGAGTGTTTATTTACTTGGCTAAACCATAAGGGCTTCTAGGGTGAGCATTACGCTCCTTTAGAATTTTCACCACAGCCAATTTGTAATAAACGCTTTGTTCAATATTCTCAAAAAACCATTTACAGCTATACACCATTTTAATGAGGTGTACTTCGGGGATATTTCTGGCCGATATCGCTAGGCTTTTCCAGTCTTTTAATGCTATTTCAGTCTCTAAATTAGCGTCTATTTTTGGCAAGTTCTTTGGGTAGCCTTTTTCAATGTACAGCCCTGTTAACCATATCCAGTAATGTTGCCACAATGCAATTAATTGCTTTGAATCTGTTTGCTCTGCTAGGCAGCGCTGGGTGATGTCTGCCAAAGCCTGGCAAGAAGTGACCGCATGTAATGTAGTTAAAGCGGGTTGATGCAAATACAGGCGCAATGCACACATGGATATTTCAGCCACGCTTTGCATTAGGATTTCATGGTTTATATCTAAACCATTTTCAAATACTAAGGACTGAATAGCGGGTTCGCGACATAATTGTTCGCAAATATGTAACGAGCCACCCTGAATAGTTTGGGTGAACTGTATGCTTTGTCCTTGGGTTTCAATAAAGCTATGAATTTTTTTCCAAGCGTTTTCTGCAGTGTTTTCTTCACTTTTTTTCGATAGTGCTTCACTGGACGGTTTACTGGTGATTTTATTTTCATTCAATACACCTGAAAAATCAGCGCCGCTATAAAGGTCGCTAAAGCGAATGGCCATGTAGGCTAGGCCATCGGCTATTAAACCTTTGTCGCCATGAATCATCGCAAAGCTAATGCGAATAAGCGGGTGAAATAAACCCATGGGTAAGCCGTTTCGCATTTGATACAAGATATTAGCCACGTAGTTATTTGGGCTTTCACTGTTTTGTAGTTGCGTTAAAAATACACGTCGAAACTCTAGCACGAAATCGGCTTGCCCAAGATATTCTTGCCAGTTTTTTTCATTTAGAATCTGCCTATCTTTAAGATTCAGCTGTTGTGTTAAGTGAGCTCTGTGTCTTGGCCACATATCAGTAAAGTGTTGAATTTCTTCGTCGCTGGCCCCTAACCCTTGTAACGATAAAATGGTCATGGGGTAGTGGTTCGACATACCGCCTTTAGTAACGCCGCCTAAATTAGGATGGAAAGCGCTGTCTTGCTTTAGCAAGCCATTAACTAAGGCTGACATATCCTTAGATGGCTTAAAGCGGGTGTCTTGTAATGGGGTATTGATGGTGGTCATTTTATCTATTCTCTTGTTTAGAGGGCCCTATAGGTTTTTTAGTAAGTCTTATAAATTGCTTAAACAGCCGATGCAAACACAGAATCAAAGCCCATAGGTACTACGCCATGTGGGTTTCTTAATGGGCTTTTAGAGTGGTATCCTTTTCTATAAATATCCAAGTCTACGGTTTGTGCTATGCCTGGCTGGCCATATAAATCTTGTAAATACCTTGACAGATGTGGGTAATCACGCAGGGCTTTTAAGTTGCATTTAAAAGCGCTGAAATAGCCCACATCAAAACGCACTAGGGTGGGGAGCAATCGCCAGTCGGCTTCTGTAATACGGTCGCCTAATAAATAGCGGCTTAACCCCAATCTTTCTTCTATTTTCTCAAGGGCATCAAACAAAGTCGTGACCGATTCATTATAAGCTTGCTGTGTTCTGGCAAAGCCGGTTTTATAAACGCCGTTATTAATGTTGTTAAAAATAAAATCATTCAGCGCGTCAATTTCATCAATTTTATCTTCTGGGCAAAAATCTTGTGTATCGCCAGTGATGTCGTTAAAGGCGCTATTAAACATGCGAATAATTTCAGAAGATTCATTGCTGACAATGCAGTTGAGTTTTTTGTCCCATAAAATAGGCACCGTGGCTCGGCCTGTGTATTGAGGATCACTTTGGGTATACAGGTGATGAATCGCATCTAGATCGAACAGCTCATCACGAAAGCGCGCTTGGTTTTTATCAAATACCCAGCCTTGATCATTTCTTAAAGGGGCCACCAAAGATAAACCCACGAAATCTTGCAAGCCTTTTACGTTGCGGTAAATCAGGGTGCGGTGGGCCCAAGGACAATTAATGGCGGCAAATAAATGGTAGCGACCTTTTTCTGCTTTAAAGCCTCCCTTGCCGCTAGGACCGGCTTCTCCATCAATGGTTACCCAGTTCCTAAAGCCTGCCGTACCCCGTTGAAAGTGGCCATTGGCTTGCTGGTATTGCTTGCTTTCATACTCTCTTAGCTCATCATCGTTTAGCCACTTGCCTTCAATTAACTTGCCCATTAGCTCACCGCCTGTGCGGCTGATTTTTTGGCGTTTGGGTTCTTAGAAAACAAGCGCTCGCGATCATGGGCCTCGGTGAAATCAATGATGGGACCCATGGGCACAATTCGAGTGGGGTTAATGGTTTCGTGGCTGCCATAATAATGCTCTTTTATATGCTGCAGTTTCACGGTGTCACTAATACCTGGAACCTGATACAGCTCGCGTAAATAGCCCCATAAATTGGGGTAATCTACAATACGGCGAATATTGCATTTAAAGTGCCCTACATATACGGCATCAAAGCGTACTAGGGTTGTGAACAGGCGCCAGTCGGCTTCGGTAATTTGTGAGCCTACTAAATATCGGTTTTCACCTAGGCGTTTTTCTAAACTATCCAGCGCACCAAATACTTCTGCCACGGCTTCTTCATAGGCATCTTGTGTGGTGGCAAAGCCAGCACGATATACGCCGTTATTAATGGTCGGGTAAATAAAATCGTTAAGTTCGTCTATTTGGTTTTGCAATTCTTTAGGATAATAATCACCGGCCTTTGCACCAATATCATCGAAAGCGCTATTCAGCATGCGAATGATTTCGGGTGACTCGTTACTAACGATGGTATTGAGTTTTTTATCCCACAGTATTGGCACGGTGACACGTCCGCTGTATTCATTTTTTGCTAACGTATAAAGTTCATGCACGTAGGTTTTTTGATTGACGCTATCGCCAATGACATCATCACCTTCTTTAAAGGTCCAGCCATCGTCACCCATAAAGGCATTCACCACCGAGATAGAAATCATATCTTCCAACCCTTTTAACGAGCGAAAAATAAGCGTGCGATGGGCCCAAGGACACGCCATGGAAACATAAAGGTGATAGCGACCCGCTTCAGCTTTAAAACCAGCATCGCCGCTGGGGCCCGCACGGCCATCCTTGGTAATCCAATTACGAAAGCTTGGGGCTTTACGCACAAAGCGGCCGTTATTTTCTTTAGTGTCGTACCAGTCGGTGTGCCATTTGCCTTCAACTAATAATCCCATGGTGTGCTCCTAATTCTTTAATTTTTTAAGTCGTTTAAAAAGGCCCAATTTATATAGGCCTTTTCTATAGCTCTTTTTTAATACGGGCGGTTTACTAAACAGCCTTGGCTTGTGCAGCAAGACGGTTATCTAACGAGTAAGCACCGCCCCCATGGGCAATTAAGAAAAAGAAACCACCGGCAATGGCCACGTTCTTCATAAACAGGGTCATTTGCATTTGGTCGCTAAAGTCAGCGTGAAACAAAACCGCCGACACTAAACTAAAACCGGCTAAACCAAATGCCGCAAGGCGAGTTTTAAAGCCCACAATAATGGCCAGCCCCAATACCACTTCGGTAGCAATGACAAAAGGCAGCAATGCTCCGGGAACGCCCATGGCTTCCATGTAGCCTAATGTGCCTTGGTAGGCGAAAATCTTGCTAAGCCCAGCCATAAAAAACATCACAGCGATGAATAAACGGCCAATGGGTGAAGCGAGGGTTTGTAATTGATTCATGGTTAACTCCAGTTTTGTAAGGTGTGCTAGCAATTTGGGTAAGGGGCTGAATGGGTCATTCGCGCCCCTTTAAGTATGAAGTAAGCTTATCTGTTGATTGAGTCTGAACAAACAGTGCAACTGGCAAATTATAGTTCTCGTAATTAGAACAATAAGCGGCTATAACCAGTGCTACTTAGTTTAAAAGTGGGCAGCTTGGGCTTATGGGTCAGTTAGAAGATATGCAGGTGTTTATTCGCGTGGTGGAGGCGGCCGGTATTGGCCGTGCTGCCGAACAGTTGGGCATTGCAAAATCGGCGGTGAGTCGGCGTTTAAGTGAATTAGAGTCTCGTTTAGGCACGCAGCTTATAACCCGCACCACACGTACTTCTAGCCTTACAGAGGCTGGGCAGCGTTATTATCAACAGGCATTAAAAGTAGTAGACCAAGTTCATGAAATGAATACCGAGCTGGCTGATGCCAAAGCGGCGCTCAGTGGCAGTATTCGTTTAGCGGTACCTTTATCCTTTGGTTTACTGCACATGGGGCCGGCCATTGATTTGTTTATGCGAGAGCATCCACAGGTGAGTATTCACATGGACTTTAGCGATCGCCAAGTAGATATGGTAGAAGAGGGCTTTGATTTAGCCCTGCGCATTGCTGATTTAAAAGACTCCAGCATGCAGGCTAAAAGAATTTGCCCATCTCATTATGTATTAGCAGCCAGCCCTGACTATATTTTGCGCCATGGCAGCCCAAAGCAGCCCAGTGATATTATTAACCATGACTTTTTAAAATACGGTGTGGGCAGCAGTGCCCAGTGGCCCATTATAGATGCTCAAGGAAAAGAGCAACGCTTTAACGTCACCGCTAAAATTACCGCAAACAACGGCGACTTCTTATTGCAAATGGCCCGCGCCGGTCATGGCATTGTGGTGTTGCCTACCTTTATAGCTTGGCAGGCCTTAGCGGCAGGAGAGTTGGTGCAGGTATTGGAGGACTGCACCATTCCTAGTTTAGATGCGTATTTTGTGTACCCTAAAAATCGATTTTTACCACAACGTGCCCGTGCCTTAATAGAGTTTATGGCGCAACGATTTGGTGATGAACCTTATTGGGATAAAGCCATTTAAATTAATTTATTGAATAGCAGGAAAAGTTCTAATTTTTAACCGTTTGGCTTTATGATGTGCGACTCCTATCTATTAGTGTAAGTAGCTTAACTTTTATTCGTTGGCTACATTTCGCTTGTTATCTTAATTTTGTTTTCTTAAAACCAATGCTTATTGATTCGGCGTCAGAATTTCAATGGGTGTCGTGTTTTATAATTTTTTAAAAGTTTTTCTGCACTTTAGTTTTAAAAAGACTAGTAAAGCCAGGTCGACACGAAAAACCTCAATGAGAATGCATCACGAGAGATTGTAATTGTTCATTTTATCGGGGATTATTTTCCCATAGCCCCTTACTGCGTGGCTTGCCGCTGTTTTCTAGGCTGTTAGGTCACTTGATAAACACCTAAGTATCCACTTCTAAGCGAGCCTGGTATTCAATAACTTTTGGCATAACCATATTGTTAAGAGCTGCCTTAGTTTGCATTCTGTGACAAAAATCGGGCAGGTTGTCGTCATTGAAAAGTCTGTTTGATTGAGTTCATTTTATCTTTAGTGGTAATCTTTATTACACGTTTTGCAGTATAGATAAGTGCAAAATGATTACTCATTAAAAAATAAAAAGGTTTAAAATGAGCAAGCAAATTTGTTGTGATGGTGTGGAAGTAATTGGTTTTATTAATAACAGCGTGCGAGCAAAATTAATTTCAGTTATACCTGAAAAAAAAGCAGACGACAGCATATCCCGTCAAATAGAAGAGGCGGGAACCCTTATTATGTCACCAGAAGGATTTATTAATTGTTATCAAGCTTTTAATCAACTCTTTAAAGAGTTGATAGACAAAGGTGTTATTAATACTCAGCAAGCCACGCCTTCTGCCACTCCCTCTGTAGCAGAAAAACCGACAGAGTCACCCAATTTTCAATAATCATTAGTCAGTAATAATTTATCTCTTACAGGTTTAATTATCCTGATCAAGATTGGTGGCTGCATTTTTAATGCAGCCCTATTATGACATCTATTGGGGTGATGCATGAATACCGGACTAGAATCTCTGTTAATGGTGGCACGTTACCATCATATTCAGCCTTCCAAAGAAGCCTTGAACGATACATGGCAAAACAGCAGCACCGACTGCGCAGACCCTATTCAACACCTGCAAAATATCGCGAGATCCATCGGTCTTAATAGCGGTTTAATAGATGTGACTTGGGATAAATTATTAAAACTCGGCGGCGCTTTCCCCGTTATGGTGGTGCTTAACAACAGTAAATTTGTGGTGGCGTGTGGCGTTAAACTCAATGAGCAAGGGCAAGCGCTACTATTAGTGCAAGATCCTTTATCTAATAAAGAAAATGAATTACTGCAATTACCCCAAACCACATTTTGTAAGGAGTGGGGCGGAAAAGTTATCTTGTTAAAACCCATTAATCAGGAATTGGAAGTTAAAAAACCGTTTGGATTTTCTTGGTTAATTGAACAAGCCTGTGGGCAAAAGAAACTGATTGCCCAAGTGTTTTTAATTTCTTTTGTGATGCATTTACTCGCCTTTGTGGTTCCCATTTTTACCATGACGGTATTTGATAAGGTCATACGTTTCTCAGGGTATTCAACCCTGCATGTTTTATTTGTGGGGGCATTAATGATTCTGGTATTTAATGCTCTGTTCGGATATATGCGCAGTTTGTTGATACTGCATATGGCTGGTCGTTTAGAAATTATCATGACAGACCGCATCACTAAAAATATATTAGGCTTGCCTCTGTCTTTCTTCCAAAAAATACCCGCTGGTAAATTGCTTAAAAATATTCAAGACGCCAATCAGGTGCGGGAGTTTATTCAAGGTAACCTGCTTTATACCCTCATCGAAGCCACCTCATTTATTATCGTATTACCTGTATTATTTCTATTCAGTACAGAACTGACGTTTGTGGTGATTGCGCTTGCCAGCTTGATTGCCTTATCTATTTTACTGTCCATGAATACCCATAAAAAACGCATGACCAAACTTTATGAAGTGGAGGCGCAACGCCAGTCCATGATAGCCGAATCTATTATGGGGGTAGAAACGCTTAAGTCTTTGGCCATTGAAGATGAATACTACAAAAAACTATTAAGTACTTCTGCCAAAGCATCTTACTTGCAAAAAAGTGTGGGGCGTTTATCGGCGGTACTCAGCGAGTTTAGCGGCTTTATTCAAAAATTAATGTCTCTGGTGATTATATGGTTGGGGGCTCAAATGGTGTTACAAGGGCAACTCACGATTGGAGCGCTCATTGCATTTAATATTATGGCAGGACGTATCGCAGGGCCATTGGTGCAAATGGTGGGGCTTATTAAAAAATACGAAGAAGTGGCCATCTCTATTAAGATGCTCTCTAAGGTATTAAATCAGCCTCCTGAAAGATTAAGAGAGGGCGGGATTACGCCCCCTTTAAAAGGTGCGGTTGAATTTCGTGCAGTGGATTTTTATTACGATAAAACGCAGCCTAAAACACTCGATCAAATTAACTTTCTTATAAAACCTGGCATGAAGGTTGGCATCGTTGGCCCTAGCGGCTCAGGTAAAAGCACGGTGGCTAAATTGTTACAGGGGTTGTTTAAACCCGATGGCGGTTATGTTCGTTTTGATGGTATGTCTATTAGTGAATTTGATTTAAATTATTTACGCAGTAGCCTTGGGGTAGTGTCGCAAGACAGTTATTTATTTAAAGGCAGCGTGCATCAAAACATTGCTAAGGCCAGCCCAGTAAGTAGCCGAGAGAAAGTGATTGATGTGGCTAAATTAGTCGGCGCCCATGAATTTATCGAAAGCTTACCTCAGGGTTATGACACCGAGTTAGAAGAGCAAGCGGCTAACTTATCGGGGGGGCAAAGACAGCGACTTTGCTTTGCAAGAGCCTTATTACAAAAACCCAAGATTCTCATTCTAGATGAAGCCACCAGTGGCTTAGACGCACAAAGTGAACATTTAATATATGAGAACCTTAACCGTATTTGCGCCGGTGCTACCTTAATTAATATCAGCCATCGCCTGGCCAGTATGCCTGAAATGGATCTGATATTAGTTCTTGAATCCGGATCACTAGTGGCCTCTGGTAAGCATCAACAATTGTTGCAACAACCGGGCACCTACCAAGATTTATGGCAGCAACAGTTTTCCAGCGCGTTAGAGGTGGCCTAATGACTTCATCCTCACTCAATAAAAAAATCGAACAAACGCACAGTGCTAATGAAAATTCAGTGATTAATGAAAAGATCATTAATGTAGAAGAAGAGGCTGAGAAAGCAGCGTCAGCTGACATGACAAAATTTAGAAAATTAAAACTATTAATAAGCGGTAAAACCCGCTCTTTTTTAATGTCTTTATTTTTAAAAATGTCTATTTTAAGTCGGGCAGGTATGGTTTTTAATAAAGGTTTATCAGCCTTTCAATCGCTTAAAAATAGCCCTTTGCTGGTTCGGCTTAAGTTGAGTCGTTTGATAAAACCTGGTAATCGTCAGTCTTCTGAAAATTCTGAGGATATTAATGATTTTACCAGTGCGGCATTTTTACCCGATTACTTACAGTTGCAACAGCGGCATGCCAACCGACTGCTATTTATTTTATCAAATGGATTAATGGCCTTTTTTCTCTGTATTTTAATCTGGTCAGCTCTTGCTGAGGTTGATACCTCTCTGGTGGCCAGTGGTGAAATCGTATCCACTAAACCCAACTCCGTCATTCAACCTATGACCGGTGGAATTGTCCGAGAACTAAAAGTAGAAATTGGTGATCAAGTTAAAAAAGGAGAGCTATTACTGGTGTTAGATAGCATTCAGCAAAAAGCAGATTTAGACGCCGCACAATTACAAGCCCAAACCTTACAGGCGCGAATTATTCGCCTGCGTGCGCAACTGTTGGCAAAGCCAGCTAAGCAATACTCAGCAAGTGTCAGCATTAATATACTTGAAAAACAATTGTATGAGTCAGATATAAAGCAGCACCAGACGCGACTCGATTATATGGAAAAAGAGATTCAAACGCTTATTCTAAGCCAGCAGCAGCTCGCTGAAGAAAGCCAAATGATGGCTAGGGAACTTGATGTGGTGGCACAACTTACTCTTGTTCGAAAAAATCTTTATGAGCGAGAAACTGAAGCCTACAACCGTAACGGGCCTAGAAAAGTAGAATATCTCACCACTCAACAAGGCCATTTGAGCGGCCAGCGCCAGTTAGCGCAACTCAAAAATCAAATTGCGCGCTTGTCTAAAGAAATAGCATTAAAAGAAGTGAGTCGTTTAAATTACCTGGCCGATCGAAACCTTACTATTAGTAAAGAGCTGGAAGTGAACTCAACCAGTTATGCAGAACAACTGATTAAAATGGCCAAATACAAGCAAGCCCATGACGTCGTTAACATATTAGCCCCCCATGACGGCATTGTATTGGCCATGGTAGAAAAAGGTCCGGGCTCGGTGGTGCAAGCTGGGGAAACGTTATTGCAGTTGGTGCCAACCGATGTGCCTTTAGAAGCGGAAATATTTATTTTGCCCAGTGACATCGCCCATGCCACGCAAGGGGCCCAAGTGTCACTAAAATTAGACACTCTGCCTTTTAGTCAATATGGCTACTTAACCGGCAAGTTACGCATAATCGGTGAAGACACCATTAAAGAGCCGTTAACGGGGCAAAATATTTTAAGTTATCGTGGCCGAGTTACTTTGGAAGAGGGTGGGCTGCGCAATCTTCCTGGGCACTTTAAATTAATTCCCGGAATGTCGCTTGAATCTAATATTAAAACGGGTCAGCGCCGTTTAATTAGTTATTTCTTTTACCCTGTTTATCGGGCGCTAGATGAAGGGTTCAGAGAGCCATGAGTCACTATCAGATAAAGAGTCACGGTATTAAATTACTTCTGTCAGTTATTACAATTTTGTTGTTATCGGGCTGTGCCAGTGTCAATCAGCCATTAACATCCCAAGACATTCATACCCGTACCCAAAAAGTGAAAATGGCATTGAAGCAGCTGCCACTTACTGAGCCCCTTACTCTTGAAATGGCCTTGGCTCGGGCCATAAAATACAATTTAGATGTTGAAATACAACGTTACTCTCAGTTAATCAGCAATAACGATTTAAGCCAGGTGCGTTTGGGTTTATTGCCCGAGCTTAGCGCTTATGGCACCTATGCCAAACGAGATAAACTTAATGTGGGCACCGACCCAGATGGTGACCAAAAAGAAAGAAACCAAATTCAGGCGAGTTTAAGTTGGAATTTATTAGATTTTGGATTGGGTTATCTCAGTGTCCAGCAAGCTAAAAATCAAGTGTGGATTGAACAAGACAACCTGCGCATGGTGTTAAACAAAATGGTGGCGGCGGTACGTTTGGCTTACTGGCAGGCACAACTTTATGAAAAACGTTTTAATCAAGCTAAGGGGTTACAGCAACGATTTATAGAGGTGGAAAATAAACTGAATCAAACCAGCCATTTAATGCTGGATGATCCATTAAAGATTTTAACCTTTAGAAAAGAAATTAAAATACTCACCAAACGCTTATTGGAATTTGAAAAGTCGGTTAAAGAATCAAAAATTAATTTGGCCAACCTAATTAGTTTAAGCAATATAAATTTTACTCTGAGCCCTGCCTTACCGGAAACGCTCAATTTGGTGTTTGCTAATTTAATTTCAAGTAATACCGATTCTCCAAAATTGGATATAGCATCATTAGAAGCCTACGCACAGCAGCACCGCTATGAGTTACGCCAAAATGATTATTTACAGCGCATTAGTCAGTTGGAGTTAGACGGTGCCTACTGGAGCCTATTACCTGGTTTAGAGATATTCAACGGTTACCATTACAACGATGACGATGATCTAGAGCATCAAGAATGGAACCGCTGGGGCAGTACTATTACTCTGGATCTATTAGGTTATCTGCAAGCGCCCGCTGAAATAGAAGGGCACGAGCTGAACATTACTCAGCAACAAATAAAGGGATTATCCAGCGCGTTAATGGTTAATAAACAAGTCAGGTTAGCCGCATTAAACTTACCCATGTTAGAAAAAAATTATTATATGGCTAAAGAGTTAGCAAGTATCGATCAAGAAATTTATCGTCTACTTGAGTCTCGTCAGGCCTTTGCTTTATTAGATGAGGTGGAAGCTCATAAAGCAGCCATTAATTCCTTGCTGGCCAATGTAGACAAAGACCGAAGCTATTTACAGGCCATAAATGGCGCGCACCAGTTGCAGCAGGCTTTGGGCATTGAGCAATTGCCGTTGGCCAATTTTGATCTGCCCTTAACAGAGCTAAGCCAAGCTCTAAAGCGTTACCGTTACCCTAAAAATATTGAGGAAAAACTAAAAGATTTTAAATTACAAAGCGACCAATTTGAAGATGATTCAAAGCCAAACAATTAATCGACTATTGATGCGTCAGTGACAGGCATGCAGGGTAATACAATGTATAACATCCATCAGCACACCAATGTTTTACAAATTCGTTTTATTCTTCAGGCTGCAAAATACTTTAAAATTGACCAACAGGAATTACTAGATCACGCGAAAGTCAGTATTGATGATACGCTTTTACCCAATGCCCCAGTGCCAGTGGAGCAGGCTATTCGGCTATGGGATGCTGCTGAACAACTCAGTGGCGATCCTTTAATAGCTTTAAAAAGTGGCGGCATGACCAATACTTATCAGCAATCACATTTATTTAGTTTGGCTTGTGCCAGTAAAAACTTAATGGATGCTAGCCAGTACATCGTTCGCTATGAAAAAAACTATACGGGTATCATTCGCCATAACATCACTATTAATAGCGATGCGGTCACCATGGAGCTCATTACACCGGGAGATAATATCGAGGGCTTTCGCTCAACGGTAGAGCGCCACATGAGCGTTATGGTTACCGCCTATAAGATTATTATTCCTCCAGAAGAGCAAGTTAACACAAGCCCTGATGTTTATTTTCGTCACCAAGCAGCGGCTCCTATCAGCGAATATCAAGCCGTACTGGGTAAAAAACTGCATTTCAATCATGATCGTAATATTTTGGTTTTTTCATTAACCACCATGCTTGTGGATAATCCTTTGTACAACCCGGATATGGAAGAAGTATTGCTTGAAGTGGTGCAGAGAAATGACGAACAAGCCTTAGAGGTTGACAGTTTAATCACTCAGGTTGAGAAAGTAATATTAAATAATCTTCATAACACAGACCTTAATATACATTTTATCGCCAAGCAGTTTTCCATGGGGCCAAGAACCCTACAGCGGCGTTTAAGCGAAGAAAATACCAGCTTTAATGTCTTGCTGAATAAAATCCGTAATCAGCGGGCCATGATTTTAATCAGCGATCCGGCACGAAATATGAGCCAAATCACACAGCTCTTGGGCTTTCAGAAACAATCTGCTCTCAATCAAGCGTTCTCTCGTTGGCACGGCACAACACCCAAAAAATATCGGCAAAAACTGTTTTCAAAAGAGTCTGAAAACGACCCTTTAAAGCACCAGAATGTATCAGAAGAAGAATGCTAGGCATGGTTAAAAGTAAAGGGCATTAAGGGGCGTTTAAGGCTAAGTCGCACCTATGAATTCACTGACGTGATTGGTAAGCCTAGCCCTATTGGAACCCGTTTCAAGTGCGCTTATGATTTACCTCATCAGTCGTATTCCAGTGCCCTTTTTAAAACTGAAAACTGAAAACTAAAAGTGGTTCGGTCTTATTCAACTAACCAACAGGATGATGCAGGAGTAACCCAGAGAAAATTAAGAGCAATCTAAGAGTAAGCAACTTTTAAAATGTTTTTTCAGATCACGACAAACAAATACAAAACGTCATTAGCCCAAGGCTAGTGCCTTTTTCTCAAGGACGTAGTTAGAGCCTAAAAATGAAAAATAAAATTAATAATAGTTAAGGAAATAAATTATGGGTTGGTTTAGTAAAAAATATAAAAAGGCCAAAAAGGCGGCTAAAAAGGCCGCAGAAAAAGCCAAAAAGGCAGCTGAAGCCGCTAAAAAAGCCGCCATTGCAGAAGCGAAAGATGCTGCCAATGCCGCTAACGATGTGGCCAAAGACATTGGCATCGATCCTAAAGACATTTTAGAAGGCGCCAAATACCTCGCCTCTGGAAATTGGAATGGCGACAACGGCAATGATAACAAATCATTGGTGCACGCTAAGTTAACCATGAACGGTAAAGGGGGCAACGATAACCTAAAAGGGTATGGCGCCTACGCCAAAGTGAATGGCGACAGCGGCAACGATACCGTTAAAGCTTACGGCGGTTACGCAAAAGCCAATGGCGGGTCAGGTAATGACAAGGTGGTGGCTGAAGGAGGTTATGCCACTGCCAATGGTGACAGTGGTAATGATAATGTCAGTGCGAAAGGGGCTCATGCGAAAGCCACTGGCGGCAGCGGTAACGATACCGTAAGTGCCCAAGGGGCCAATGCACAAGCCAGCGGCGGCAGTGGTAATGACAAGGTCACCGCCAGTGGTGTGTCAGCGCAAGCGTCGGGTGGAGATGGCAATGATACCGTTAAGGCAGAAGGGGTTTATGCAAAAGCCAGCGGTGATGGTGGTAATGATCACGTTACGGCTAACGGTGCATCTGCTCAAGCATCTGGCGGCGATGGCAATGATACGGTTATCGCCAACGGCGCTCATGCACAAGCCAGTGGTGGCGACGGCAACGACACCGTAAAAGTAGATGGTGTTTATGCTCATGGCACCGGTGGTGCCGGAGACGATAAAGTCATCGTAAACGGTGTTTATGCCAGTGGCTCGGCCGGCAATGGCGACAACTATTTAGAAGTAAACGGCGCCTATGGTTCAGGCACTTCCGGTTCCGGTGATGATGAGGTGTATGTTAACGGGGCTTATGCGCAGGTTGATACGGGAGCCGGCAATGACGAAGTACATGTTATTGGTGCGGGGGCGGCCATTGCCAACACAGGTGCCGGTGACGACAAGGTTTATGTTTACGGCACTTATGCACAAGTGGATGCTGGCTCGGGTTCCAATACCGTTGAAGCCTACGGGGCTGGGGTTAATATTAATACCGGCAACGACCAAGATAAGATCACCAGCGGTGCCGGTGTTGCTTATATTAATAGTCGCAATGGTGATGATGACATTGCCGCCTATGGTGGTGTGAACTATGTGTTGGCTGGCAGCGGCGACAACAAAATTATTGTGGGCGGCGGAGCCAACATTGTTCAAGCGGCTGATGGCGACAATGATGTAAAAGCTTACGGCGGAGCCAATGTTTTATTAATTGGCCACGGCGATAATGACATTGATGCTTATGGCGGTGCCAATTTTGTATTCACTGGTAATGGTCATAATAATATCGAAGCCGGTGGTCGCTTAAACACCTTACTCACAGGTGATGGTAATGACGATATTGTGGCCTTAGGCGGTGACAACATTATTTTTGCCGGAGATGGTAATAACCAAATCATTGCCATTGGTGGGCTTAATTTAATTACAGCCGGTTCTGGCAACGATTTAATTATTGCCGAAGCAGGTGGTAACGTCATTTTGGCTGGCAATGGCAACAACGATGTTTTCGTGGCTGGCTTGGCTAACTTAGTGATCACAGGAGACGGCAACGACCAAATTTATTCTGTGGCACTTTACAATGTGTTGTTTGCTGGCGATGGCAACAATACCGTGGGGGCTTTAGGGCAGTACAATTTATTATGGGCCGGAGATGGCAATGACTTATTAATTGCAGGGGGGCAGGGCAACTTAATTTTGGCCGGTGCCGGCAATAACAGCGCGATCATGCTGGGGCAAGTTAATGGCATGATTTCCGGTGATGGCAATGATCTTGCGGTTGCATTAGGCCAGCAAAACTTGGCGACTTTAGGCGGCGGTAATAATACCTTTATTGGCATTGGCCAAAATAACGGGCTCATTACCGCATCTGGTGATGACTTTGCTTTAAGCATTGGTCAAACCAACGTGTTACTGATGGGCAACGGTGATAACTTTGGCGTCACAGTGGGGCAAAATAACCTCATTTGGGGAGGCGATGGTTTTGATACTCAAATTGCTGTGGGGCAAAACAATATTTTGCTGGCTGGCAATGGTGAAAATCAATCTGGCATCAGCGCTAACTTACCCAGTGGTGAATTAGATTTACCCTGGTTTGATTTTCAAATTCCAGATTTTAGCGAACAACTTAATCACTACACTTCCAATAGTTATTTACCGGTAGACATTGCCAATGTTCAGGTGGGTATCGGGGTTAATAACTTATTTATCTCTGGTACTGGCAACGACGTGGCCATTGCTGTGGGTAAAAATAATGTGGTGGTCAGTGCTTCTGGCGATGACATTACTATTGCTGCCGGACAAAATAATTTAATTGTCTCGGGTGATGGTAACGACATTACCACTACGCTTGGTTTAAACAATATTGTATTCGCGGGCGACGGTGCCATTGATGTTACCGTTGGGGCATTTTTCAAGTACAACATTTTTCTTGGAGAAGGCGGCACAGATGTCATGGTGGGCGTACTGGGTAAAGCCAATGCGTTCTTTGGTGGCACTGGCAACGATGTGTTAGTGGCGTCGTTAAGCAAAGATAATATTTTAGTGGGTGGCAGTGGCAGCGATGTGCTAATTACCTTTGGCACCATGAATAACTATTTAGTGGGTGATAATGAATTCACTATCGACAGTCACATGTATGGCAACTTTGGCGCTGCCAGCAGTAATGCACTTGACTGGTTAGGCACTTATGCGCAGGTGGGCTATTACGGAAAATCAATCTTAAAAGGTTGGAGTTCGTTAAACAGCTTATCCAATTCCATTGACACTAATAGCCAAGAAATTGCCGCTGGGGTGTATCAAACCATCAGTGATGAAGTAGAACCTATTGCAGATGGCTATCAGGGTATCAGTGACACCCTTGATACGTTTGGGGTTAACTTTATGGGCGAACAACTGGCCGACATTAGCCTAGATGAACTATTAGGCACTGAACTGGGCAGCATTAGCCCCGACAGCGTATTTGGCGAAGACAACTGGTTTTCAACCGTAGTAGACATGCTGAGTTATGCCACCGATTACGAGTATGACGATGAAGACTTTACTTACAGCGTTGATGTGAGCGATGTGGTGCCAGATGCCGCCAGTGATGTGGACACCGATGAATACGAAAACTACCAAGCAGACGAAGGTGAAGAGGAAGATTCATCTAACCATAATTCAACATCAGGCTGGGATGAGATCGCCACGGGCGTTAACGAAGTTGGCGATGTGTTAGCCGATGCCCATCTAGACGATTTAATTTTTGGTGCCATGGAATACATGCAAGACAGCGAAGCCATGATGGATTTGGCCACGTATTTTGCTGATTTAGATTCCGGTTATAGCGAATGGTTTGGCGACGAAGACGACGAAATTCAAACGTCTACCTTATCGGAAGCGGGCATTCGATTTGATGCTGCGCTGGATTTAGAATTTCCAGAAATTCAATTGTCTGCCGAAGACAACACCGACTTTGACGTGCCCTTTACGGGCATTGATGTGGGCTCATACGAATACGATATTCCCACGATTCCAGCACTGGAAACCAACGATGTGGATTATGAATACGGTGAACTGGCCAGCTATGGCATTCCCGAAATTGATCTGGCAACGCTTTCTTCTCCTTCATTTGATGTGCCGCAAATCACCTTGCCTAATATGCAGGTCGACGGTGATTGGGCCAATGGCTTTGATGCCGATTTGGGAGACGTAGATGTTGATATGGGAGCCTATGGTTCGTTCTATTCAAACTATTGGATCGAAGATTTAATTAATCAAGGTGTGTGGGAAAACATGTTCACCTATCCTGATGAAATTCTGGAATACGACTTCGCCGCTGAAGACGCCATCATTGGGCAGTTGTTAGGAGAAGGACTTTTGGCCGCGACCATTGGCGGCAGTATGAATCAGATGGATTCATTAAGCGGTGACTGGGATTTAATGGCCAGCATACTCGGCAAAGAAAACTACGCCCATGGCGGTGAAGGAGGCGATGTATTTATAGGGCTATTAAACTATAAGAGTGCTTTCTTTGGTGGTGAGGGTGATGACATGGCCAACATGATTGGCTGGCAAAATCTTGTCTCAGGTGGCGAGGGTGACGATTACGCCTTAACCTTTGGTTTTAGTAATTATTTCCTTGGTGGAGAAGGCAACGACATTGCCACCCAAATTGGGGTTAACAACTCGGGTTATGGTGAAGAAGGCAATGACTTATTAACCCAAGTGGGCGTGAAAAATATTGGCTTAGGGGATGAGGGAGACGACGTAGTTATTTCCATGGGGTTAAACAATTATCTGGGCCAAGATTATTTATATGATACCCCCATGACCACCGCACAATCAGGAGACGACATGCTCATTGCGATAGGCATGAACAATGTTTCTTGGGGTGGCGACGATAACGATACGTTAATTTCTTTAGGAAACTGGAACCTACTACAAGGGGGCAGCGGTGACGATTTAGCGTTTGCCTTTGGTAGCAGCAATTACCTTTACGGAGATGACTACTCTCTCGCCGCCATTGGTGACGGTAACCTAGATATTGATTTAAATGTGGGTACAGATCACGTTGACTTTATGGATGACTCTGAAGCAGCCGGCGATATTATTGACGAAGATAGCACCGCCGAATTAGGACTAAGCTATAGCCAATCTGCTGACACTGAAAACGCCGGTAACGATCTTTTATTCATGATCGGTGATGACTCATTTGCTTATGGCAATAAGGGCAATGATGCGTTGTTAGCAGTGGGTGAAAACAATCAGTTATTTGGTAATAGCGATAACGATTTAGTGCTGAGTGCCGGTACCGATAACCTGCTTGAGCTAGGTAATGGCAATGACATTGCGTTAAGTTATGGTTACGACAATGAAATCAATGGTGGCAGTGGCCAGGATATTATTGTGGCCTTAGGAGATGGCAGCGATATAAACGGCGGCAGTGATAACGACTTTATTCTGTATGCCGGAGCAGATGCGCAAGTTTCTGGTGGCGAAGGCTCTGACATTATTATGGGTCTTGGTTGGGGTTTACTGGATGATAGTTTATATGCAGTAGGCGAAAACCAAATCTTTGGCGACAGCCTTAATGACCTAACGTATTTAGTAGACGCGTTAGATCTTTCTTTGCAATCGGCTTACAGCTTAGAACTTTCTTCTTTAGAAGACTTGCTTTTGTACGGCGGCACGCAATTCTTAGAAGGTGGTGACGGTGATGATGTATTAATCGCAGGTATAGGCTCACAGATTAATCTTGCCGGTGGCGCTGGTGATGATACTTACGTTTACTATCTAGACAGTGGCGTATTAAACATCAGTGATGATCAAGGCAGTAATGAATTAATGATCTTCACTAACAGTGATCAAAGTGACGTGCTGTTGGATATGTCTAACCTAGTGTTGTCTAGCAATGAGCTAGGGTCACTGCAATTAGATGTGGTGATTGATGGTCAATCGTTTGGTCAAGTAAACCTAGAAGGGTTTGATGTGAATGCCTCTATTACCGTTGGAGACAGCAGTTTTAGTTTCTCTACCACGGTATTTGATCTTTATGATTATGCCAATGATCCTAATAACCTAGTGGAGGACTTACTGGTAGCCTACACACCTGACATAGCTGAGCTGATGGAAAGCGGTATACGCGAAGCGATTTCATTGTTCGATGGTGATCAAGCTGATACCTCTTTGTTCGAAATGCTGGATGACGGATTTGACGGTGTAGTGGCGTCAATTTCAGATGGCTTTAGTGACGCAGCGGTACAAATGGAGTCGGCCTTAGCGGCGGCGTAATTCAATAAATAATCACTGGGGAATTTTTCCTCAGTGATTTTTCTAGTCGATTTTATCTAAAAAAACGTCTTGGTAATTTTAAAAGACGAAAAAATTCCAACCATTGTCATTAACAAAGTTTTCTATAAAAACTCATTGTTTATAATTAATGGTTTCAATTTATCGCATTTTTCTCATCCTTTTCTCTGTTAACAAAATGATTAAGCTGTAATAATAAAAAACAACAAAAATAAAAATAACACCCAAGCAGCACTCATAATGTTCAAAGAATGTTGGACTGGGTATTTGAAAGAGGTTGCTTTATGTTTCCTGCCAACACCTGTACCAACGCACTTCAAATTCGTTTTATTCTACAAGCTGCAAAATATTTCAATCTTTCTACAAAAGATTTATTGTCCTCAGCGAATGTTATTATTGATAATCATTGTTTGCCCAGCGCCCCCATACCCGTTGAAGTAGCCATCCGGCTTTGGCAGGCAGCTGAGCAACTTAGTCGTGACCCTCTTATTGCATTAAAGAGTGGCACTATGACTCAGACCTATCAGCAGTCGCCATTATTTGGGTTAGTGTGTGCCACTAAAAATATGATGAAAGCCTGTAAATACATTATTCGTTACCAAAAAAATAATTTAGGGATGGTTAACCATCGCATGGGATTCGAAGGCAATAAGGTGATTGGGGAATTGGTGACCCCAGCTCATCACGATGAAGAGCTTCGTCCATTAATTGAGCGTCAAGCAAGCGTTATGTTGTCTTTTTTTAAGGTTATTTTTTCGCCAGAAGTTCAAAAAAATGCCATGCCAGAGATATATTTCAAGCACCAACCTAATGGACCTGTGGAGCATTACGAAAAAATACTGGGTGTAAAAGTTCACTTTGGTCATTCTAAAAATTTATTTGTGGCGCCAAGGCACCTTATGGATATGAACAATCCATTACACAACCCTGAAATGGAAGAAGCATTGTTAAGCTTAACCCAGCGACACGATAGAGGCATTACCGAAGGCACTAATTTAATTGTTCAAATTGAAGAATTTATTTTAAAAAATTTAAATAATCGTTATTTAAATATTGATTTTGTGGCCACCAGTTATGCCATTGGACCAAGAACATTGCAGCGTCGCTTAAAAGAACAAAATACCAGCTTTAATGTATTGCTAAATAATGTTCGCTATAACCGAGCCATGCAACTGATTGTTGACCCTGATATATCGATTAGTGAAATTGCAACTGACCTTGGCTTTCAAAATCAGTCTGCGTTAAATCAGGCTTTTACTCGCTGGACCAACATTACCCCTAGGCAATACCGCGATGCTTGTATTGATAATCCAGTCACTCAATATGCTTTTAATTAAAAAGTATTTTACTGAGAACAATTTTTTAAAAAGCAAAAATTGCTAATGGAAAACCACGGCAATTCTTCATCTTTGGCGGTCTCAATTCACAGAACTGCACATAACAATAGTTAAAATATCAGTACAAAAAAGTCACTACAAATGATCAAAGAGACAAGACTTCATTTAGCCTACTACAAAGTGTCTAACATGATATTACGAAAACGTGCCAATATTGCCCCGTAATGGGAATTATTCTTATCAATCTTAATATTTGTATCTTATGGGTGTGAGGGAGTTCTAGGTAGCTCAATATGAATTAGGAAGAAATATTAAAGGTTAATATTATTTTTCTTTGTGTTTAGGGGCCACCGCCTCTTGAATTGCGGATTCGTTAATATGATGAATGTTCCCTAACGCGCTAATTTGCATGCTTGCTTCGTCAATTATCTCATCATACAAGGCCAACACATCAGGGTTAAATTTAGGCGTGTCTTCTGCGGTTAATTTAAAGAGCTGCATCTGATTTAGAAAGTTATTTAAAACGTGTTGCGTTGACGACATCATGGCAGTGTAAATTTTAAGCTTCTCGGAAGACACTTTACTGGCGCGGTTACGCTTTAAAAGATCCACAAAGGCAAAGATAAGAAAAATGAAAAGCGGAATAATAAGCTCATCTATTTCGTATTCTTCAAGGCTATGTAATAGGCTTACCAGCTTTTCAAAAAAGTCCACATTAAATATGATGCCTGCCATGAGCAGGAAAAGGGATAATGCCAAACCAATGAGGGTGATTGTGTAGTTCTTCATGTTTTAAATCGCATTCTTAAATTGGCCTTCTTAAAGAGGACTTAAGAAAGCTCATAAATTATATTCCGCATAGTATAACCTTTATTAATACAGAAATACCTAAAGGCTAATTGCCATGTAGGGTTATGAATATTGGTAGGAGTATATTTCTACTATTTCTTATTGGCGAGGTTAATCGCAGCGCTAATAGCCTGTTTTGCTTGAGGGCTATTTTTCCAACAGCTGGAGTGAAGCATGCTGGCTACTCGCTCTGCAATATCCTGTGCCGTATAGTGTTTTAACTCTTCAAAAGAGCTAATGCCAATTTCTTCAAAGCGTTTAATTACGGTGGGGCCTACGCCTTTTAGTTCAAGCAGTGCTGTGCTTTCTTGCTGACTGAATTTCATTTTATATCTCTTCTTCTAGTATTCTAAATTTGTTTTGCAAAGCGTTGACGAAATTGCTTGGGAGTGAGGGTTATGATGCGTACAAATATTTTTCGGCAGGCACTGCTGTCTTCGTAACCCACTTCAATGGCAATAGCTTCAAAACTTTTTTGAGTTTGCTCCAATTGCTCACAAGCTTTTTGTATACGCAATCTTTGCAGGTATTCAGAGGGTTTAAAGCCGGTGGCCTGTACAAAGCGTCTTAAAAAACTGCGCTCACTCATGTGGCATAAGTTGGCCAGTATCGGCATTTTAATTTTTTCTGAATAGTGCTCATCTATAAATAATTGCGCCGCGACAATGCTGTGGTCACCATGATTTCGCTTAGGGATAAATTGTTGATAGTATTTTTGAGAGCGATGCCCAGTGTCGACGACTAAGTTTTTTCCTAGCTGAGTCATGACACTGACTCCAGCGTGTTGAGCCACTAATTCCAGTCCTAAATCCAACCAAGACATGACCCCACCTGCGGTAATGATATTGCCCTGATTGATTAAAATTTTCTGTGTGTCTAATGGAATGTGCGCAAAGCGCGATTGAAATTCACCGGCCAACGCCCAGTGAGTGGTGGTTTGTCGCCCTTCTAAGACGCCCGCTTTTGCGAGAATAAACGCACCAGAGCATGCCGAGCAGAGTGTGGCTTGATGGGCATGCTGTTGCCTTAACCAATCTAATAGCTCATGGCTTGGGTTAAGGTAAAAATCATCCTTTAAAGACGGGGGTAAAATTATCACCTCAAAATGTGGGCTGTCATTCAACTGATCAAGGGTCAATATGGTGCACTTAAACAAAGTTGCGGACTGGCACTGAGAATTAGCCATTTCAAACAGCTCGTAAAGCCCAAAAACAGCGGACTGCAGAGCATAAGGGTAGTTAATAATAGCAATGTTCATGTTGGCGGAATCAGACGGCTTTATGTCAATATAGCCACTTATGAGGGGTATCTCAAATGGGCATACTAATAGGCAACATGTCATAACTGATTATTTTAGGAGCGCCATATGACTGAAACACTGACTGTAGAGACCCATATTCCTTTTCTTGAGGAGTTGCTTTTACCATGGCGGGGTGTCATTAAAGATGACTACCAAGGCTATCGTAATCATGTTTATCGTATGGTGCAGTTCACCTTTGCCATTAAACACATGCAAGGGGGAGACTTGAGTGAAGAGGACAAAAAGAAAATTATGATCGCCGCGGTATTTCATGACATAGGTATTTGGGTTAAGGATACTTTGGATTATTTAGAGCCTTCTTTACCTGCAGCCATGAAATATTTAGAAGAGCATCAAATGGCCCATGATAAAGATGAAATACGGTTAATGATCACCGAACATCATAAGTTACGAGAATACAAAGGGGATTACCAAAAGATGGTGGAGCTGTTTCGTAAAGGAGATTTAGTAGATTTTTCCCTTACTATGGTGAAATTTAATTTACCTAAAAGTTACATTACAGAAATGAAAAATGCTTTGCCTAATGCGGGGTTTCATTTTGGGTTATTGAAAAAAGGCTTTAAATGGTTTTTAAGGCATCCTATAAACCCTGTGCCAATGATGAAATGGTAGCGATTAAAAACAACAAAATGCCTAATTAATCTATCCAGTTGGTTAAAACAATGGCTGCTATTTGGTTTTCATTTAGCTCAAATGTCACTTGGTTTTCTGATTCTAAATCACAAAGGTAGCTGCTGGATGTAGTGGTGGTTTGTGCAGGTTCACCCATTAATTGTGCAAGATACGTTTCATGGCTACCCAGTACAGACTTTAATTCTTCTGGGCTGAACTTAAGTGTGTATTTTACCGCCTCTAGGTAGCTACGATTATAATTGGGTACTTCAAAAATGGCGATGTAGCCATCTTGATAATGCAATGTGATTCTTTGGTTTATGTAATTGTCATTATGGGGGCTGATAAGCGTTTCTGACTTTTCTAAACTGGCCTCACCAAAGCGCTGCTTAACAGAATCCACCGTATGGCCACTAATGGATTCAAGCTGTTGACAAAAATTCACGGCTTGGTGATTGGTTTGTGTAAATATAATCGATTCTTTTTCTGGGCTTGCACAAGCCATTAAGGCTAAAGAAGAACTTATTAATATTAAGGTGAGAGCATTTTTCATTATTATTATCTCACGTGTCACTAATTAAATAGTGAAAACTAAAGTCAAATTTGAACTAGAAGGCATTTTGTAACATGAAAGAGTATGCCAATAATTCTAATGCCATCACAGAAATGAACACATTTAACTTAATAGTGAGTGATTGGCGTTATCCACCTGTTTTATTGGCCCATTGGTGTGCTGTGATGCTATATAGCACATGCTCTCTTAATACATGGTTTCTTGGAACGCTAGGGTGTTGAAAATTACGCTTTAAATTACACATGTTTAAGCGCTCCATCACTGCTATTGATGGCTGGTTAATAACCGAGGTGAATGAATACACTTCATGGAGTTTAAGCGTTTCAAAAGCAAAATTAAGTACGGCTATTGCGGCCTCTGTTGCATAGCCCTTTCCCCAGTATTGAGTGGCCAGTCGCCAACCTATTTCTACACAGGGGGTTATTGGTAATTCACAGGTGGGTTTGTTTAGCCCTGTAAACCCTATAAATTCCCCTGATTCTTTTATCTCTACCGCCCATAAGCCCCAAGATTGTAAAGATATAATATCTTTCAGTTTTACTGCCAATGCATTGCTGTCATTTTCACTTAAGGTCGCAGGGAAGTACTTCATGACGCTTGGGTCGGCACTCATCTTAGAAAAACCAGCCAGATCACTGTCCTTCCATTGGCGTAAGCGAAGTCGTTTGGTTTCTAGTGTGATGGGATTAGTCATGATCTTTAGGTGTTTTTTAAAGTGTTAGTGGGAAGGGCATTAGCGCCGAATTAATAGTCTAGTGTGTCTGTCTTTCTCGATTAGTAAACCCTTCAAACTTGAGAAAGAATAGCTGCATGAAGTTTTACATCATATCTTTTTCTGAAAAATATGATTGGTATTTTCATGCTTTATTATTCTATAGAGACTAGTAAAGCATGAAAACTTATTGTGCCTGTTAAGCATTAGCTGCTTCACTACGGTACTTATATAAGCCCAATATTGTTTGTACAAAATCAACGCCTAGTATTTTTGAAATAGGTATGGCATAAAAATTTATTGCCGAATTAATACGGTAATTAGCCGTAATGGTTAATTGAGTTACATTTTTATTTAGCGGCTGCAAAGTGAAAGATGTGTTATGAAGGTCAAAGTACTTTCCTCCAATAGCGACATGGTCATCCATTGAGCCTTTAGGGAAAGAGTTATCATCAAAAATATAATCCCACTTAATATATTCATTAATAGAACTCTCGGTTACGACGGCTTTAAAATTTACTCCTCGCTCCCAAATTGAGTATCGAATTTCTTGAGTGCCTTTCCTTTTGTTTATTCCTTCAAGGGGCTTAGGGACTCCTATTAAATGACTGATACTCAATGGCAGCTCTGCAGATTCAATTTCTTTTGCTGTCATTATTTGATTCCAAATTACATCAGGATCAGCTTGAACTACTACTGACTCTACTATCTGAATGTTTTTTTCTGTAAGAGGGAAGTAACCTTCATAATATAAAACGAGGAAAGGTAATAGTGAAACTGATAATAGCGGTTTAGTCTTTTTAGCTGTTAGATGCAAACAGATTCCCATAAGCAGCCCCCCTATGCTGGCGCATAGAAGAAAGAGAGGGGCCATAATGGCAATACATATAGAACCTTCAAGTAGAGTTAGTGCTGACCCCAAAAGCATTAGGGCTGTTGTTACCCAAGGCATAAATAGCATTTGCTTAATTTTTAATCCCTCTCCTTTGTAGCCGTATACTGTGAGCGCACCAACAACTATGGGTGTACAAATTAGAAATGCTAGTGACATAGGCCCTTCAACTGATGAGGGTAATACATCAAACATATATCGTAAGAATAAACCGTAGAGCGCTCCACCAATAAACCAAGGTAATTTTTTATTTTGTTTTTTTTGTTCAGTCACAATGCTTCCATATGCTTAGCATTTTATTAAAATTTTTAGGGAACTATAGAAAACGCTTAAAATCCTTCGCCCAAATTTTTGTTGCACTATTATGTCTAGATCACTTACTTCGGACACTAACATACTGATTTTATTGGGTTTTAATTTGATGAGCAGTGTAAAGAGAAGATTGGCGGGAAGCAAACCATCTCGAACGGATGATAAAATCAATTTATGGACCGATTTAGATCAATTTTGCGAATTATAAGAGCCATCGTTTTTTAAATTATCCATTCTAAGTCCTTCCACTCTTGGTTCGACAAACTCTTCAACTTTTGACAATGAATATTGAGAGAACAAAATCAACACCATGAATAAGAATCACATATTTAACTAACCGTTATTTGTGAATGTATTAAATTACAACAACGTTACTGCCCGCCACTGGATTATTTAAAGATACTTTATTGCATCGTACATTCAGAGAGGGTGAGGCTTAAAGGTTCACTTTCTATTGGCCCTAACTCTAATGTGGGGGAAGGTGAGCTAATTATAGTAAAGGTATCGCCTAACGTTATAGAGCCATCAGTTGAAGAGTTATTTTGTAACTCAGACAGGTCACTTGAATAAGTAATTTCAACCAAAGGTGTTTTAAGTATTAAATTACCGCTAGATAATTCAATGGTGCCACTTAAATTTAATTGGCTGTAGCAATTAAGAATTAATGTGCCTGTAAATTCAGAAAGAATAATATCACCATGAAAATCGCAGCTGCCTATTGAATTCAGTTCAATTATAGAGTCTTTACTGGTAGCTGAGGCGGCCAAATGTATTTTAGAATTTTCTTCTGTATATATGCTTAAAAAATTATATGTTTTGTCTTCTAGTATAAATTCTTGGTCAGCTGATAGATATAACTGACCTTGCGGGTTGTCATCATATTCAATCGTTTTTAATTGATGATTTTTAACGGTAATTGCTTCGGATTCTAAGCAGGGTGACGGCGCCAAAAGCGAAGGTTCTGAATCGGTGCTATTTTCAGTTTCATCAGAGCAGCCCATAATGAGCGAGAAACTAATTATCTGTAAAATAACACTTTTAAAGTATGAGGTTTTCATGGAGTCCTTTCTAAGTTAATAACTGCTTTTTGCTTAATCGGAAGTCTTAAATTTATATAAAGCACGTTTTATTGTCATGTTAGACAATCGCCACAGGCTAATGAGTTTTCAGGTTGGGTAAGGTCTATAGGAAGAAGCTCAAAATCCTTTGAGAATCTTTTTATTGTAAAAATGGCTCTGGTTCATTAACTAAGAGCTCTAACCCACTGATTTTATTGTATTTTAGTTTGGAGTGCAGTGTAAAACGAAGGCTCGTGGGAAGCAATCGCTGTTAAGTGGCAGAAGAATCAAAATGAATGTGCTCATATTAACAATTCCCTGAGTTATTAAGAGCCATCGTTTTTAAAACTATCCATTTAGTATGCACCCTAAATGGGGCTTATCTGGTGCCATCATCTAGACTCAAAACATTGGGACCAATAGATATGCCATTATTATGATTACGATGGAAGAGATTGAGCGCAAAGTGGAAGAGTTGCCATTATTACCTTATGTGATGATGGGGTTATTGCAGTTGAAACCCGAAGAGGAGTCGTTTTTAGATAAGGTTTTAAAGCTGTCTCAGCAAGACCCAACTTTTGCACTGCAGATCATCCGTTTAGCGAACAGCACAGTGCCTAATAAGCAGATCAAATCTTTGCAAGAAGCCGTGGCAAGCGTGGCAATTCAAGGCATGACAGGGCTAATTGCCTCCATGGCTAGCTTGGGCGTGTTTGTACCCGTGCATCAGGGTGAAAAAGACTTATGGATACATTCCATTCAAGTGGCGGTGATTGCCAGTAGAATGGCAAGTTTACTACCTGACCTGAAGATTGACCCTAATCAAGCCTATATGTGTGGGTTATTACATGATATTGGCCGTTTTGTGATGTTTGATAGCGTACCATCTGAATTACAAAAGGTAGAAGCGAAAAACTGGCAAAATCCTGAAGAATTAGTGGACGCAGAGCTGGATATTTGTGGGTTTGATCATTCTAAATTGGGTGGCCGTGTGGGCATAAAATGGGGGCTACCTGAAACAGTGCGCCGCGTGGTGGCGTACCACCATATGTACACAGAGCAACAACAAAAAGCCATTAGAAATCACGACGTGCATTTGTCGAACCTACTCAATGTAATTCAACTGGCAGACTGCTTGAGTATGCTATTAATTAATGAGCCTGATATTTTAACTGGCCCTGAACCTGTACTGATTGAGGCTTTGAAAAAATGTAATCACCCCTGTTTGGCCTCTGTGGGTTTAAGTTTAGATAACCTAAAAAATATGGCAAAAATTGGCAGTGAAGAAACGATTCGTTTGGTACAAGGTATGGGCATAATATTGTGAATTCATACCTTATATATTATTTTTCAATAAGCTTAGTGAGCATTTGAGTCATGTCATGGTTATGCCCTTCACCAAAACCTAACTTTCTTGCCCAGTCGTGACCTAAAATTAAGCACATCATTAAGTAAGCCATTTTCTGATAATTTTTAACGCCTGAGTCTTTTAATTGTTGGGTGATCATATCCAGTAGGTGCTTATAAACCACCGATACTTTATCGGCAATGTGAGAGTTTTGATCCCCTGCGCCTATCATGCAGCAAAAAAACACTTCGTTTTGTTTACTCACTTCATGAAACTGCTCAGAGCACACAAAGCCCAACATTTGTTCTAGGCTGGGCGATGAGTCAGTTGGAGAGTTATTTGTTTGGGGTTGGTTAGAGCGTGAAAAATGATTCAGTGCCTGCATGTAACGAAAAACCACTCTGTCTAATAGCGCATCTAGCATGCCATCGCTGCCACTAAAATAGTGATGCAGCATGGGTTGGTTCATATTGGCTTCTTCGGCCACTTTGCGTTGTGAAGCTTGGCCAAACCCCTCCCGTAAAATGACTTTTTCGTAGGCATCTAAAATGAGTTGCTGCTTCTCTAGTTTTTTACTGGGGCGTCCCATATTACTGCTTTCCTTAATGGCTATCACGCTCGGTGAGGCATTATATACACACTTATGGTACATGTCTGAAGGGCTTGTAAGGGGGATGCGGTCAACGGTTTTGGTAGGCGTTTAATGTTAGATAAGTAAGCGCAATCGCCCTTAAACTCAGAGCTCTTAGCCCTGAGTTTAAGGGTGTATAAAAATATTGTACTTGCGCTATTTAGGTTGCACTCGCACCATGCCACTTACCGTGCCGCCGACGATTTGTCGGTTAGCTACGACCTGTGTGGCCGCATAGGTGCTGTTGTATTTAGGCAGGTAGCCCATGGGGGCTTCTACTTTAGTCTCACCGGTATCCCAGTCAAAACCTAAAATCGTCCACTTGCCGCCAATTTGCCCCCAGCAGTAAGCAAGGTTAGAGGCCTCGCTCATGGTGGGAATGCCATTGGGGCAGCTTTCTTGATTGCTCCAATCGCTTACCACTTCACGGCTGTCTGGTTTCCACGAAAATTTCTCAACACCAATTGGCGCATTAAACTTTAAGTTAGAAAACAATACAGTCACCATACCCCACTGAGGATCTTCACCCAGTTGGCTGGTATCCCAGCTGTATTCGTTGTCGACCACCATGGCGCTGTGGCCGCGTACCATCACCGATTGCTCAGAAATGCTTTTCGTGCGATCGCTTATGCCAAAGGTAATGGGAAACTCAGCGGCAATACGGCGATCTTTACCTTCGCCAATGGCTTGCCAGTCGGCTGGAATTTCATCACGCCACATTAACACTAGGTTCATTAACTCACCGCCATCAGTAAAGACCACAAATTTATCTTCGTCTTCTTTACCCATTAACGTCGGTGTCGAACCCGACCCTATGCCTAAGCGACCCGGTAGAGGTGTATCTGGGCCCGCTTCATAATCGGCACGCCATAATAAGCTTAGAGTTTCACCATTCCATTGAATGCGGTGCATTTGCTTACTGGTCACTACAAAAATGCCACCGTCTTCATCTACGGCAATCGAGTTCGATACTTCTTGGTTGGCCCCTAAGGAGATAGCTTGGTAAGTGCTGAAATCGCGGCTAATGGTCATTACTAAGCCGGCTGATGTGGCCAAAGCAATATGGCCATCATAGGTCATGTTCATGCCCACTATGTGCTCGCCCTCTACGGTTTTTAATTCCAAAGGAATATCAAAAATGGCTTCAGTGACGATATCAGATTTTGGATCTCCCTCTACCGCGTCACCATAGCGGGTTAGCGACATGTCCCTTGGAGCAAAAAAATCCCCGTCTTTATCTACCAATGAGTAGGCACCGGAAATACCATCCTCGGGTAGGCTTTGTAATTTAATGTCTAACTTTTTAATCCAATAGGTACTGGTATCGACTTTGTAAATAGAACCAAAGGTCGATCCCCATGCCACATTGTCACTGGCATAAGCCAGCGTAATGGAAGGCAAGGCAATGGTGTAATCCACATCAACTCTATCACCGGGCTCTAATCCTCTTAATGGAGAAGAAGCTTGGTTATAAGAATTACGGTGTGACATGGGCCAAGGGGAGTCAGCCAGAAAAGTGTTCCGTGGGGGTTCGGCATCGGCGTATGCTTGAACAGCACCTAAATGTATGCAAGCCAGCACTGCGCACATTATTGTGTTTTTAATTTTATTAAGGTGTAAGTCGTGGGGGAAGAAGTAGCTCATTAATTTTCCTTATTATTATTTTGACTTGAAAGCTTCATAAGAGACTTCCAGAGGAGCCCCTTAAGAAGGGAAGTCGAGCTTACTTAAATTGGTTAAAAAGGGTTATTCAGAAAATGCCAAAAAAAGATTCAATAAACGCCATAATATTTGAGAATATTTTGAAGGCACGGTAAGGTGCGAATCATAATAATAAAAAATACCTACATTCTAAATAAACAGTTTAAACGGACTTATGTTAAATAATTGTTCAACCAGCTCACCCATGTGGGTTCGCTCCATATTCCTATGTTTACAGGCTCAAACCGATCAGGCTCGCCATGTATTTAATCAATGTGGCATCGAATTGGCCGAAAAACCTCACAAACAAAACCGTGTGGCCATAGCAAAAATTACCCAGGTATGGGAAGCCATTATCAAGCTGACCAATAACGATGCTTTTGGGTTAGAGGTGGGTCAACATTTTGTGAAAAATGCGGGGGGCGTTTTTACACTGGCAGCCATCAGCAGTGATGATTTAATTCAAGCTGCGCAACGGCTGTCTGTTTTCTATAAAATGGTGTCAACGGGTGTGGTATTAGATGTTAGTACCAAAAAAGGGGTAACGTTAAATTTATCTCTACCAAAAAATACTACGGGTGTGTGCATCTATGCCATGGATGCCAGTCTAGCCACATTAGTGGAGATAACTAAATCGGTCCTTAAAGAGCATTATCAAGCCCCTAGGCGAGTACAAATGTGCCGCCGCGCACCCGAAAATATTAACGTCTTTAATGAATACTTTGGTTGCCAAGTAGAATTCAATAGCACACAAAACAGCCTTTATTTTGATGATGAAGATGTGTATCTCAGTGATCGTCATAAAAACCCAGATTTGGCCAATCACTTATATAATTATTTGGATGAATCCCTACAAAAGCTCACGGCACTCACCTTAGCGCAACAAGTATTTAACACCATTGAACATTTGTTTGATAATAATTCTGTTCATGTACGAGACGTAGCGAAAGAATTGGCCATGAGTGAGCGTACCTTGCAGCGCAAACTGCGCCAAGAGGCCAGCTGTTTTAATGAAATCAACAAGCAGTTTAAATTGCAAAAGGCTCGCCAGTGGCTCATTGAAAAAAAACTTCGCCAAGGAGAAATTGGTCACCGATTAGGGTTTAGTAGCCAAAGTAATTTTTCACGCTTTTTTAAAATTGAAACAGGTCAAACACCTAACAACTATATTGAGAGTGCAAGACATTACGAACCGTTTTCTAATGTAAATTGAGAGTGCCTATTGGCCTGATGAATTAGGGAGTTGGCTGGCATGGCCGTTAAAGGCTTCAAAATCACTAATATTGAGGGCAGGGGCAAATAAGAAACCCTGAAATACATCGCAGTTATTCTCTAGTAAAAATGCTTTTTTACTTTCGCTATCGACCCCCTCACCTATAACGGGTATCCCTAAACTATGGGACATATTGATAATAGCCATCACCAATTTTCTGCCCTTGGTAGAGGCTTGAGCCTGCTCAATAAAGGTATGGTCTATTTTGGTAATGGTGATGGGATATTTGACTAAATAAGAAAGTGATGAATAACCGGTTCCAAAGTCATCAAGTGCGATAGCAATACCATAATCTTTTAGTGTTGTTAGAGACGTTAGGGCGCTCTCAGAATCAGCAATCATAATTGATTCGGTAATTTCAATGCAAAAATTTTCTGGTTCTAGTTCATGCAGCTCTATGGTGTTAATGATTAACTCTTCAATTTTTTGATTCATGAAGTGCTTGGCAGATAAGTTAACGGAAATTTTGCATTTTTTGGGAATTACGCCACTGTCTAACCATTTTTTCCATTGGCAACAAGTTTGTTCAATGATCCATTCCGTCACGGGAATAATTAGGCTAGTGTCTTCTAATAAGGGAATAAACACACCAGGTGACACAAACCCTGTTTCAGCTTTATGCCAACGTAATAAGGCTTCAGCGCCGGTTAACTCACCACTAATGGCATCTAACTGAGGCTGGTAGTAAACGCTAAATTCTTGATTTTGAATCGCGCTGCTTAATGCGCCCGACAACTCGACACGATAGCGATGCAGATAGTTTAATTCAGCCGAATAAAAATAATACTGATTGCGCCCTAGCTCCTTGGCTTTATACATGGCTAAATCCGATTGCCTAATCATACCGTCGGCATTTTTAGTGTCTTCAGAGCTCAGTGTAATGCCTATGCTTAAAGTAATTGTGACCTTCTTGTGCTGAATTTCAAACGGTTCAATAAACTCAGATAAAATTTTCTCGCAGGCATTTTCTACGTCTTTAATATCACCAACATTGTTTAGTATGATGGTAAATTCATCACCAGCAAAACGCGAAACGGTGTCGCTGTTGCGTAAACATTTTTGTAGTCTTAATGCCGCCAGTTTTAATAATTCGTCTCCCCACTCATGGCCAAATGTGTCATTGATGTCTTTAAAATGGTCTAGGTCAATGAACAGTAGGGCAAATTTGTCTTGGCTTCTGTGGTAATGAATAATGCATTGATCGAGCCGGTCGCTAAATAATCCTCTATTGGGCAAAGTGGTTAAGCGATCATAATGGGCCGCATAGCGTAATTCATCTTCCATTTCTTTACGCCGAGTAATGTCGCGCATGATGCAGGTGTAGACC
>OJBM01000134.1_pt1 | contig 36116 bp, 32 predicted proteins | sample 1591061 | NCBI WGS metagenome assembly OJBM01 (sample SAMN05416872, study PRJEB24817) | seawater metagenome | isolation source: Sea water | place: Canada:Atlantic | collected 2013-11
ATTGAATATCGTCTCGTGTGATTTTTCCAAGCCAAGCATCTAATTTGTCAAACGCCGCATCAGCAAAACAACAGAAGTGTTTTAATCCAACAAAGAGACTATATTTGGGTACTCGACTATCAACGCGATTAGCATTATTGAAAAACTTTCGAGACGCGTTTCTTGCACTCGCTCCTGTAAGATGCATAAAAGCGATTACAGGAAACATCACCACCCACAGAATTCGTCGGCCAAATAATCGATAAACCCACAATAAGATTTTGATGCCAATAACAGTCCCGCGCTCTTCAGTATTGGACCAATGTTGATTCAATTTACTCATCTTTCTTAAATTTTCTAACGATTAACGATGGAATTCGAATCAACATTCCAAAACAAAGTCTTGTATGCATCCAAGATATTCGAACATTGTCTTCAAAGGCTTTAAAGTGGGAAATTCCCGATTCAGGATAAATCACTTTGGTATCAAAAAATTGAGTGACAGTACCACGCCAAAAGAGCCGTACAAGCACTTCAATATCAAAGTCCATGCGTTTCCCCAAGTTAACATCATTAATTAAAGCAACACTAGGAACAAGAGGATAGATACGATAACCACACATGGTATCTTTGAGCTTAAATGATAATGTTTCTATAACGACCCAGAAATGAGTGATATATCTTGCCCAATACCGATGCTTGGGTACAGATTCATCATAAATTGGCTTGCCACTAATAACATCATTAGGGTGATCTTTTGACAAGGCCAACAGCTTATTTATATCATCAAGGCAATGCTGCCCGTCAGCATCTATTTGAATCGCGTAATCAAACCCTTGAGAATGAGCAAACAAGAGACCTGTTTGCACAGCGCCACCTTTTCCTTGGTTGGTCTCATGATGCAATAACGTTAGTGATGAGTGTTGTTCTGATAATGCAATTAATTGTGTTGTTATCGATGAATCGCTTGCATCATTTACCATGATAATAGGAAGCTCAAAAGCATTGAGAGACTCTATAAGCGACTCAACGTAATCTGCATGATTATAATTGGGAATCACAAAACAATATTTCAATTAAGACTCCTCAAGGACAATACGTCCAGACGAGTGTACGCCCTTCTCAGATTCATATTTAAACGTAAACTTATGGTCAGACTTTTTCACAAGCATCAAATTAACACGATCTTCAGGTTGAATAACAACTTGAAACTTTAACACTTCTACATTTTTCACTGCAGCCTGACAAAGATCCAAATGCTTAAATCCAAAGTGAATAGCCCAGTCTAATTGAACGACACCAGCAAGGATCGGAGCTTGTGGAAAGTGACCAGTAAAATAATCGATTTGCGAACCAACATGTAATGCCACTGCAACAGTATCTAACTCCGTTGAAGACACGTTTATTTCTTTAGGTAAAAGGCAATCTAACTCAGACAAACAACTTCTCCAGTTCCATTAAAGGCAGTTTGCCCTGTGAATTATAAGGTAGCTCTTCAACATACCGCCATTTTCGCGGCAAAGTAATCAATTCAAAGTGAACCAGCAAGTGCTTTTTAATACATTGATTAATATGCCGTTTACCGGCGTTTACCAGCATTATTTCACCGTCATCACTTAGTTGAACAATCGCGGCGAGAATTTGCCTCTCTCCAGTTAAAACAATCAGTTTTATGTCTTTTACCCAATGATGCTCAAGAGATTTTTTTTCGATCTGGCTTAAATTAACACGTTTTTCTTCTAACTTAACGGTTCTATCTACGCGCCCTAATAGCTTAAGCTTCCCATCTACGATCTCTCCTCGATCATCTAACATCATGGAAGACTGATGAATAAACGGCGAACAGAGTTGTAAACGACTCCTATCGTTAGTAGAAATACACGAAACTTCAGGGAAAAAATTCCAATAAGTCTCTTCTTTACTTTCAATTTGACGATAGGCTATGCCACCAGTTTCTGTACTGCCATAAACCTGTACAATTCCTGTTCCAAATTGTTTATAAAGTGACAAAGCATCAGCATCTTGCAATGGCCCGCCTGAACTAAAAATGGTTGAAAAATGCGTTTTAAATTCAGACAATACGTTATCTTCAGACAACCTACTCAGAAAGGCTGGGCTAGAGATTAATACCACATCATTGTTTGTTTTCAATACGTCCACAATATGCTCTGGATAATCAAACGTACTAAAAATAGAACCCCCTAATTGCAAAGGTAGCAATGCTCTAAATAACAAACCGTAAATATGCTGATGTGAGACTGTCGCTATAAAAGTAGATTGAGGTTGACAGATAAATAACGATTTCAGCACATCCAATTCATTATTAAGTAACTCCCAATCTTTTATGATTGCTTTCGCATGGCTTGAAGATCCTGAGGTGTAAAATATTACTCGACCATTAGTTGGCCAACTCAATACTTCATTAACCTGTGGAGCATTTGTGCAATTGTCTAATGATACCAAGCGTGAAATCACAATAGAGCCCGCATAAAAATCAACAGTATCGGCCAATTCAGTTAGTGTTCCCTGCTGATCATTTGGCGGAAGTATCACTGTATGCCCGTCTTGTCCTAGCGCAATAAAACGAACTAAGAATGCAAAAATATCATTATCATATAATAAAACTCTGGCAACCTTTCCTTGGGGTACTAAGTGCCTAATTTTATTTCTGAAAGCAGCGACCTGTTCCATAAAATCATCAGTAGAGCGTGTTGTATCACCGCTAAACAAATTCATATTACTTGGTATCAGTGGCGACATTTTATTTATTTCTTTTAACATAACACCGGACTAAATATTCAATACCAAACAGTAGGCCCATTGCCATATACGATAGAAGCCCATTGTATAAAGTCCATGCATCTTTGGACATATATAACGCAGTATAAAGAGCAATAGACCCATTTAAGACAAAGAAAATACACCAGAAAAAAGTAACTTTTTCAGTATATTCAACTCCTTGAGCATCTAAATTTGGTTCACGTAGTCGAGCAAAACCTTCAATTATGCTTGGCTTTTTATACAATGAATAACCAAAAGCTCCCAGCATGGCAGCGTTTATTGCAACGGGATAAAGCAAGATACCTAAGTCATTATTAAACGCTGTTGAAAAAAGCAAAACGAGAGCACCAAGTCCTGTAGCAATTGGCAGCCATGGCATTTTGCTTACTAATGACTTTGAAAGAAATAAGCGAATAGAAATAATACAGAGCAAAAAAATAGCCAACCATCTCGGCTCAACATATTTAAGTCCTATAAAAACAACAAATGGATATGCTAGAAGTAGCATACCCATCAATAAATTCACTATTACTTTCATTATTTAAGAAGCAAAGCCTCTAGTTCATCAACAACATCACCGACTGTTCTTACTCGCTTAAAGGCATCTGGATTAATTTTTTTGCCCGTTAATTCACTTAACTTAACCACCAGATCTACCGCATCAATACTGTCTAATTCTAATTCTTCATACAAATGAGTTTCTAGCTTTACATCGGCGGCATCAATTTCAAAATCTTCGACTAAAATTTCAGTCAATGTGTTTAACAGTTCTTCTCTTGATTTCATTTCGTTACTTACCTTCAACACTTTCTATGAATGCACATAGACTATTTACTGATGAAAAATGTTGTTTTGTATCTTCTGAATTTGCGTCTAATTTGATATTAAAACGCTTCTTAATCGCAAGGCCTAGCTCCAAAGCATCAATGCTATCCAACCCTAAACCGTCGACAAATAATGCGTCGTCATTGTTAATATCGTCAACATTTATATCTTCGAGATCAAGCGACTCAATTATTAGTGTTTTTATTTCAAGTGCTAAATTACTCATATTTTCTCTAATTCCTCGTTAAAATGCTGCTCCAATGCAGCCGTAAACTGGCGACTCTTAAGACTCATCGCGACGTTATTCATACAGTCAAACTCAACTTCCTTACAGGGAACTTGAAGACTAAATTCAAATCGCCTTTCTGGTATTTGGTACCAATTTTCCGATTTGGTTAACGTCGTTGGTGTCACCTTTATAAGCACCGTAGTCACCGATGCCTTACAGCGTAGTGCAATATTTGCAGCACCACGTTGAAACTTCATTGCCTTACCTGGAGTGGTCCGTGTTCCTTCGGGAAATATAATTAAATTATTGCCATTTGCCAACGATTTACCACAATCTTCTATTAGTTCATCAGTATTATCATTACTAATATAGCCTGTTGTATTCAACACCCCTCTCATAAACGGATTGCTAAATAAATTAGCTTTTACGACACAATCAGCATTTGGAATGATAGAAATCAGTACAACCACATCAATCAATGATGGATGATTGGCCATAATTATATGTCCTTGCAATTTGTCTAGTTTATCTGAATCTTTTATATAAAAACGCGAGACACCGCTCTCTTGCAGCAGAAAAACAAAAAACTTAAAAAGACGATGAACTAATTTTCGAGACTTACTTTTTCTTATTTCTGTGTCTCGATACAAAATCCATAATAAAGGAGATGCCACTACAGGCACTATCAATCCCCCGAGACCAAATACGAAGAAACAAAAACCAGTGGCGAACAATCTCCAGTAATAATTCATCGCAGGATCTCAAGGCGCCAATCATTCTGACTACCTGGTATTGTTATTTTTGCGGCGCCATTAAATAGCGCATCAATGAAAGCCAACGACTGAGGAACATTAAGCTCTTTGTGACTTCTTTCGTGTTGTTGCTCAATATTTAATGTAACAGCAGTTCCATCATCTTTACTCATCACGAATGCAACTGCATGATCTATCTGCTGCTCATCTTGAAAACATAAATAGTCTAGCGGCAATGCCTGATCGCAATGAACGACTAAGACTTTGTCACAAGCGCCGCTATTAATTCTTGCGTAGGCATCAACCAATGCCATCAAAAAACTATCGCGGCCAGCAGAGACAGTGTTTGATGCGCAACGATTACCTGTAAAAATACTAAGTAATCCAGCAGACGCATTATGTACCGACATGCTAAAAGCTGTTGGCGAAAGGGAGTCATTTTTTGCTAAAGAATCTAATAGCGCAGAAGTTTTATGCAGGTCACCATGTCTCGACGAGAAAACAACGGCGATTTCACCATCATTTCGTCCAGCTTCATAAGCACAATGCAGTGCCATTTTGTTAAATGCACTTAATCTCCTTTTTTGCATAGGCTTTAGCCATTGCAAATCAGGCAATTGATTTTTATCTAGCACGCATACACCGTTATTTTCAGCAGTATTTGGTTCAGCACGAAGATAATTAAGATGTTTAACAGCAAATAACATTGACGAATAGCGTCCCTACTAACTCGACACTGAAATAGCATCAAATAAAAGAACGATGAATTATATCTATAAATTTGATAAATTCAATTTTAATACAGCACAAAATATTTGGGTAAAATCGCAATGTATTGTTTATAAAAATAATATCTATCTAACATGCGTTAAAGATGAGACAACGATTCAGCGAAAAAATGTAGCCCAGCTTATTTTTATCTACTATACTCTATGCCCTCTCACGGAAGAACACAGCAATGTGGCATTCAATAATTTAAAGTGTTTTTAGCATGAAATTAAAAAAAACTGTATTAATTTTAGTACCCTTTTTTCTCTCAAGTTGTACCGTTTTCTTAGGCGAACCTAAAGAACGCGTTAACAAATTCAATGATTGGGAGCTATGCACTGAACTGGCCAATAAGACGTTCAAATACCACCCACAATGGCATTGGGCTATTACAAGCGAGATAAAATCAAGACAATTGAATAATGCTGATATATGTCGCTCTGCCTATGATGCTCGAATGGGCAGATTCTCAGCTAAGCGAAGAATTATAGCAATTCCTTTCCAAGATGCACTAGCTCATAAATTCTAATAATATTCAACAAATTATTATTAAGGAACTTACTTTTGAAAAAACTTGCTACCATCGCTACTATCACTATCGTCATGTCTGGATGTGTTAAATTAGAGCTTAACCCTGGAAATCTCATTAATGACACGATAGAAGCGAGTAAAGAGCTCTATAAAACCGTGAAAAGAAAAAGTAATGGTGAAGAAGAGAGAATATATAATCATTCAATTCCTGCTACTAATAGCCAATATGATAATCAGAAGATTATCCAGTGCCATAATCAAATTAAATCTAGAATTAGCGCTTCAAAACTAGAAATAACTGAAGTATTTTCGGAGTCATCTAAAGTAACAACAGATGGGGAATTACGCTCAGTTAATTGTGCGTTCGAAGTGACTGTTAAAAGTGTCTCATAAATATGTTACTCAATAATAAGGACTTTATTCACCGTTATGTTTAAAAACATCATTTCAATAATATTTGTCATTGGCCTAATGGGTTGTAGTACAACTCAAATTAAAAATAAAATTAGCAATGTCATTGATGAGCATGTTTATTCAAACTCACCAGAGCAGTCCACTGTCGACCTAAGTAATCAATACAAAGTTTTAAAATCAATTCCCTTTGGTGAAAACTCTGTCATTGATGAGCGTGTAAAAACTGAATGTAAAAATTTGGGGAATCAACTTTCAAGCAATATTGTTGAAAACGCACCCAAATTTGATATTAAAATGACCCAAGTATTGGAGAGACCAGTATCAACCGGTGTATTTGTCGATGTTTACTTTGTGAATATATATACCCGTGGAAATGCTTTCATTGGTCACCGAAAATCCACCGCAATAAAGGCTGATTTATATTTAAATAATAAACTCCTATCTTCAAAATCAATCGCACGTAACTCTAATGGAGGCTTCTTTGGTTCATTTAAGAGTTCTTGTTCTGTTTTAGAACGAACGGTAGATGCATTAGGCAGTGATATCGCGAAATGGTTATCAACACAAGATACAAAAGTAAAAGCGAGTTCGTAAAGTCAATTAGGCAGCTAATGACCTCACAAGAATCGTAAGCTGTTTTATATCCTAAAATTTGAAACACTATGTCTGATTTTCTTTTTAATTAACCACCTTTTTATACAAGCCATCAAATATTGACTGCCACTTCTTTCCTTTATTATTGGATACCAACCATTGCTGACGCACAGTACCATCGGCATTTGGTGTCCAAATAATTCTATTAAGCACCTTTTTGCCATCTTTATTATATGTGACGCCGGATAATGTCATTTTTCCTTGCTCAAATTTACCATCAAGTTGCAGTAATGTGCCGCCATTATCAATCCACGTTTGATGCCACTGCTCAGTCGTTGCATCATAGATATTTAGGCTTTTTCCTTGGTATCCCGCTGCTGTAGTGTACTCTTCTAAAATACCGCAGCCATCGTTGATGAGTGAAATACTGCTCTGACTGACATTGCTATTTTGCTTATTTGACACCTGCCATTCACCCACCCAGAAATCAAACTGTCGATGCTGTGGCGCATCACATTTAGCAATAGCTTGAGTGCTGGTAAAAAGTGCTACGGTTATAACAGCGGCAACAATGGCGTTATTCAATGAAACAGACATGGTGATTCCTAATGGTGACTAAGTACGATTGCTAGTTATACCACTATAAGGAGGAAAGTGCTTTATTTGACGAGAAGCCATACCTTACGCCACTGTAAGGTATGGCGTAACGGGTTACTCTACATCGATGGCAAAAACTGCCACGGGAATGTTTTGATCTGTTTGCTCAAACTCAAACACTAAACCATTAACATCAACTGGCGTCTCTAACGTTATTTTATTAACGGTTTGATGATTATCTTTTTGCTCAAACAAAACATTTCCAGCGTCATCGAGTACTTTGTAGTTCGCGACACAAAACGGAATGCGACTTTCGGGGTGTCCCATCAATGTCGACTCTAATGGATGGTCAAAATCGGTATCAAAATGCAGCGTAATGGCAGAAACCTTCTGCGTTTGTGGCCATTTCATTGACAATAGTGGTGCTTTTTCATCGAGCGCAGCAATCCATGCGTTACTTGATAGCCAGGCACGCGTATAACCATTCACAAGGTTATCAACCTTAAAATCATCAATCGCAGGGCTGATTGTCATAGCAAGATTATGTCCCTCTGGACGTCTTGATGGGATCCAAAATTCGAATTCATCAATGCCATAATCACCATCAACAGCTTGCTTTCCGTTATTTGAAACGGCTTTGTTGGTACCATTAAAGGCCGACACAATTCCGCTCACTCGTTGTTGTGAATACTCTACTTCAATCGCGTCATTTTTCATGAAACAAATAAAGCCATATTGGTCAAATTCAGTCGCTTCATCAAACTGAATTTCAACCTGATGCTCGCCAACACCAAGTGGTGTTTCTATCTCCTGCAAAGTGACATTCGGCGTGTAGTTTTCGTGTTTGTCACTTACTCTTAATTGACTAATTAATGTGGTCTCAACTGTAACTTTTACATTGACGGTAATTGTGTAGTTTACACTGGCTTTCATCGGCAATAACTGCGCGGCAGAAATAGTTAACGGTTTGAATAGTTCATCATGGCTAAAGCTTGATAACGCCAGTTCACTACTGGCATTTAAGGTCGCTAATGACGCTAAGTTTGTCTTTTTATTCGTTGGTATGTGTGGAATAAAATGGCCAGTTTTGTTTAAATCATTTTGCAATTCACTAACTTTCTCTTCTTCGAGTAATGCTTGAGGTGCAAGCTGCTCTTTAATACATTTAGCTGCTGCGGCGCCGACCGCTTGACCGCCATGAGCCGATGTTGCCATTACGCGAGTCGAGCCAAACGCGATATGTGATGCACTAATAATACGCCCCGCCAGGAATAAATTATCAATCCCCCGACTAATAAAGCACCCTAATGGAATTTGATAAATACCTTTACCGTGATATTGAAGACACGGACTTTCTTCGCTAAATACCCCTTCACTTGGGTGCAAATCTATTGCCCAACCACCAAAAGAAATCGCATCATATTGTGGGCGTTGTTCAACGATGTCTTTTTGTGTCAGCATTTTATGGCCGATAAAACGTCGACTTTCACGCTTACCCGGAATAGTCCCGACCCATTCAAGCGTGAGGTTATCAACATCATCGAACTCGCCGCTGTTTTTAATGTGATCCCAGATGGTGTAAACCACAGACCACAATTCCCATTTGATATCTTCAGTGCCATAAATCGTGTCTGTTGTACCGCCATACTCTATCCACCATAGGCGCACTCCGTCTTCACCTTTATTGACTCGTCCTAAGCGCTCTTTAGAAATATTGGTATTTTTAGCGTAGTCCGGCAAGGTAAAATCAACGTGCTTGCCAGCGTCTTTACTATAGAAAAATAATGTATGACCTAGTAACTCGGTTTGCTCTTCTTTGGGCGCCATCTTTTCATCGAATTCTTGAGCAGATTCGGCGCCAATAACAAAGGGAGCTCCCGCCATAAATCCTAATACCCCATCTCCTGACGAGTCACAAAAAAGCGGGGATTTAATATGATAATCAATCGATGTTTGTGAACAAAACGCGTTGACTGAACCAATTGAATTACCAGATGATTTGGTCGCGTTGTATACAGATGTATTGAGTAACAGTGTGATATTTTTCTCAGCTTTGACCTTATCAAGCAAAATCGTGTCGAAGATAACCGCATTACCCTCTTTATTGCGATAAAGATTTTCTATTAACAGTTCATCAATAATGCCACCTTCACGTGACCATCGGTTATTGTTACCTAAATGAGATGTTGCCCCTAAAATCCACACGCGGATCTCACTTGAACCACAACCACCTAGCACAGGGCGATCTTGTACTAAACATACCTTAATACCACTACGCGCCGCTTGGATGGCACTACAAACACCAGCCATACCGCCGCCAACAACAGTAAAGTCGGTGCTGATTTCAACTGATTTATTTTTACGACCATCTTGATCAAGTTCTACTCTTAACATGCTATTACTGCTCCTCACGATGGTTTACATTGGATTTAGAAAGATTGCGTTGTTGAAATAATTTGATAGGGTTAAGCACAATTAATGCGGGAATGGCGATGATAGCGCCCACCACGGCCGTGATGGTTTGCCCTTTGTCGGCAAGCATTCCTAACACCACGATTAACAACCCGATACCTGAGATCCCCGTAAAAATAACATTGCGACCAAATTGAGACTCTTGATCGTCAGGTACTTCTAATGACGCTTGCGGTGTGTCGTCGACGGTTAAATTTTCGCTGCTAGCTTGCGACGTCGGTTTTAAGATAAGCTCAAACATAACTAACAGAACAACCGGCGTCATCACTCCCATTAACATCTCTTCACTACGTGATAACTCAAGCCCGAATAGGCTTGGCGCCACAAATTTGAAGAACAGATTAATCCCTAAACTAACGAAAGTCGTTGTTACAATAGAAAAGCCCGTTTGGCGCTTTGAAAACAAGGTCCAGATTGGCGGTAAATAAATGGGAGCGCCAGTAAGCGCCGCAACCGTTAACACCACCTCAACAATCCCACCCATACTCTGAATAGATAACGCGATACCAATGGCACATAATCCAAAAACGACTGTTGAAACACGCGCTATTGTCATTAAATGAGTTTGGGTTGTATTCGGTTTTAAGCGCTTATAGATATCATTAGTAATGACTCCCGATGCAATGTTTAGTGTGGTATTTACCGAACTTGCTGTCGCAAATACCATGGCACCAAACACCAGCCCGAGTAAGCCAGATGGCAAAACTAACTTACTAATAAGTAAGTACGCACTTTCGGTTTCACCGCCTGATAGTTCAGGTACTAATACGCGGTATATCATTGGCGGGATCATCCATACCAATGGCGCAATCAGATATAACCCACCAAATAAATAAGCAACTTTTTTGGCATTAATTGGACTAGAGACGCTGGTATAACGTTGCACATATGCCCAGTTTCCACCAATAAATACCGTGTTATAAATAAAGAATGCAAACAGAAAAGTTAAATTATATTCATCATTTGAAAGCGCTGTAAAACCGTCAGGTAACTTATCAAGGAACGTACTCACACCGCCGACTTCACCAAAGGCCATTGGTATCACTAAAATAACTGCCGCCGTTAATACAATAAACTGCAACACATCGGTCACTAATACCGCCCATAAACCGCCAAGCGTGGTATACGCAATAATGAGCAAGCCGAGAATAATGATTGCTGTTTCTAGTTGTAATCCGGTGGAGACTTCTATAATTTTGCCCACTGGATATAAAAATGCACCGGCACTAAATAAACTAATAAAAAGGAAGATAACGGTGAATGTTTTTTGGGTGGTAACGCCCAATCGCTCTTTAATATATTCAGCAACCGTCATGGCACCAGTGCGATTCCATGCTGGTGCGATAACAAACGCAATCACAAATCCTGATAGTGCCATGGTCATTTGAATCGACACCGATACTAGCCCATCGGCATAAGCAATCGCCCCCCACACCACGAAGGTTCCAACTGAGAAAAAACTCATAAAAAGCGACAACCCACTTACCCACCATGGCACCGCGCCACCTGCTGCGAAAAATGATTTCATGCTCTTGCCATTTCTCGCCAGCGTCATGCCTAGCGCGATAATGAACACCGTGAATATCAGCGCAACGTAAAAATCAAAACTATTCAATGTAAACCTCTCTTGTGAAGAATGACTTCTTCATTATTCTTATTATTGCGACTCTTGTTACCCTTATTAATACGATAACTAATAACCTTGAGGATTGTTCGTTTGCCAGCGCCATGTATCTATTACCATGTCACTGAGAGATAACTTTGTTTCCCAATCAAGTAATTGGTTCGCTTTATCACAGGCGGCATAGCAAATTTCCACATCGCCTTGGCGTCTTGGCACAAATATCGTGGGCACCTTAACATCATTTAATTTACTAAAAGCATCAACGACTTCTAACACCGAATAGCCTTTGCCAGAGCCAAGATTAAGGGTGGTAAATTGATTACTCTGGTGTAAAGCTTCGAGCGCTTTTACATGCCCCTGTGCTAAATCAACAACATGAATATAATCGCGAACGCCAGTGCCATCGACGGTATTGTAATCATTACCAAACACTCTTAATTCCGGATGAGTACCAACTGCAACCTGAGAGATAAACGGTAATAAATTATTCGGAATGCCCGTTGGGTTCTCACCAATCATGCCTGATTGATGCGCGCCAACCGGATTGAAGTAGCGCAGCATGACCGCCGTAAAATCATCTTGTGCCGCCGATAGATCTTTGCACATTTGCTCAACCATTAACTTAGTTTGTCCATAAGGACTTTGCGGTTGTAATTGAGAGGTTTCGTCAATAGGCACAATTTTAGCTTGACCATACACAGTGGCTGATGAACTGAAAATTAGTGTTTTTACACCGTGTTTCTTCATCATACGAAGTAGATTCAAACTCCCCTGCACATTATGTTGATAATAACTGAGCGGCTCTTTAGTCGACTCACCAACCGCTTTTAATCCGGCAAAATGAATCACCGCATCAAACTGGTGTTCTTCAAACACTTGTGCCAATTCAACATCACAAATATCAACTTCATAACACGTAATCTTCTTATTGGTTAACGCCTCAACCCTTTCTACCGCTTTAGGGCTACTGTTAGAGAAATTATCAACTACCACGACGTCGTGTTGACTCTCTAATAATTCAACACAGGTGTGTGAACCAATATATCCAGCGCCACCAGTGACTAAAATTTTCATACCAGCTCCTTATTAGCTGTCGAGATAGCTGTTTTCAGAAATGGACCATCGGTGGCATAACATTCAAAAACTGTTGCGTTTAACCCCGTATGATCAATGTATTGCTCGCGCACTAGCGAAGTAACATCATCTAGCATCGCTTTCGGTACAAGACACACAACGCAGCCGCCAAAGCCGCCGCCTGTCATACGAACGCCACCGTTATCTCCAATTTTCCGGTGGATAGTGTCCACCAGAAAATCGATTTGCGGTGTTGAAACATTAAAATCATCTTTCAATGACAAATGAGATTGGCGCATAAGCTCACTTAAATGTGCAACATCATTATTTTTTAACGCCTGATGCGCCGCTACTGTGCGCTCATTCTCGCTAATAACATGTAGTGCGCGGCGATATAATACAGGCGATAGTTTTGACTGATGTTGTGCTAATTTTTTCATATCAACTGTGCGTAGTGATGATTCACCACAAATGGCTGCCGCTTCGTCACATTGCGCTCTGCGTAAGTTGTATTCGCTATCCACTAATCCCCGCTTAACGCCGGAATCAATGACAACAATCGCCAATTGTTCAGGGATTGATGTGTAACTGTATTGAAGGTTTTGACAATCTAGCAACATTGCGTTGTCAGCTTGCCCTAGTGCTGAAATCAGCTGATCCATGACGCCGCAATTACAACCGACAAATTCGTTTTCTGCTTTTTGAGCTAACAGTGCCGCATTAATACCGCTAATCTCAATATCATATAGCTGACAAAAGCTATGGATTACCGCCACTTCTAATGAAGCCGATGAACTTAGTCCCGCGCCTTGTGGGATGTTGCCTGCTATCACTAAATCAGCGCCACTGAATTCCGCGCCTGACGCCAACAAATATTTAAGAGCACCTTTGACATAATTACTCCATGTTTCAACTTCATCACTCACTATATTTTGTAAATCAAAGGTATAAATTGAATCAGCAATATCGCTAGCAATCATTCGTACTGTTTTATCGGCGCGAGGTGAAGCCGCAATATATGTTCCAAAGTTAATTGCTGCTGGCAGCACAAAACCATCGTTGTAATCGGTGTGATCGCCAATTAAATTCACTCGTCCCGGCGCCTGTGTTATTTGCGCTGGCACAGCGGAAAAATGTTTCATAAAAGTCGCTGCTACATCAGTTGCAATAGTCATTATAATTGCTCCTGTTTATAGTGTGTTGTTGGCACATCACGCAGCATTTGCGCTGCCTGCTCTGGCGTTAAGTCACGCTGTGATTCAGCCATTAACTCGTAACCCACCATAAACTTTCTAACACTGGCGGAGCGTAGCAGCGGCGGGAAAAAATGTGCATGCAGCGTCCAATGCGCATTGTCTTCATTATTGTATGGCGCGCCATGCCAGCCCATCGAATAAGGAAAAGAACATTGGAACAAGTTGTCGTATTTAACGGTGATTTGCGACAACATATCCGCTAAATCACGTTGCTGTTGTTCATTGAGTTGCGGTAATTGTTGCACTGAAAATCGCGGTAATAATAATGCCTCAAACGGCCACGCCGCCCAATAAGGTACAACCACCATCCAATGTTCATTACTACACACCACGCGTTCACCAGCAACCAATTCTCGTTCTGCATAATCTGTTAACAATGGCGATTGGTACTGTGAGAAATAATTGGCGAGATTGCTTTGTTTTTTCTGCGCCAACGTAGGTAAATGGTTTTGCGCCCATACTTGACCATGAGGATGAGGATTAGAACACCCCATCATACTGCCCTTATTCTCAAACACTTGAACCCAGTCATAAGTGGCGCCCAGCTCTTCACTTTGCTGCTGCCAACATTTAATGACATGAGCAATATCTTGTGGCGTCATTTCTGCGAGCGTTTTACTGTGATCAGGCGAAAAGCAGATCACTCGGCTTTCGCCTTGCTCTGTTTGAAACCTAAATAAGGGATCGTCACTTTGCGCCATTGGCGTATCTGAAGCTAGTGCAGCAAAGTCATTCTTAAAAACGTAAGTGTGAGTATAACTGTCGTTCACATCGCCAGAAATTCGTGTATTTCCAGCACATAGGAAACAGCTGTCATCATAACTTGCAGCCTGCGACTCTTCTGCGCTCTCAGTTTGCCCCTGCCAAGGTCTTTTACTGCGATGAGGTGAAACTAAAACCCACTCTCCCGTTAACGCGTTATATCGTCGATGCGGGTGCTCTGTGGTATCAAACTCTAAAGACATCTTTACTCCAAACTCACATTAAGTGTATCTATTATAGATATAGTTAAATTCGTGTAAAGATCTAAATTCACTATTAGTGACAATATTTAATTTATTAAATAGTCTTTACGCAGGAAACAACGAGCTTTTTCGATTAATAATGCACAAATAATAGAAAGTTAATTTTGTTTCTTTAATAGATATATACTATTCTGTGAGCCAAGTTTTGATAGTAGAAGAAGCGCTACTGTTAATTTAATGTGTTTGAGATTAAAATAGTCTCATTCAATTTTAAGGATAATTTGTCGATGAGTTTATCTATGGCTTCAATTGTTAATGACAAAAAAATAAATAAATACGGCAGTCAGCTCAATCTTAGCCTCATTCATGGCATAGAGACGTTGCAAGGAATAGCATCAAGTGATCATCCCGTCGGTAGCCGAGAGTTATCGCGCATGTTGGATTTAGATATTACCAAAGTAAATCGCATGCTTAGAACCTTGGCTTATTTAGGATTGGTTAGACAGACACCTGATAGAAAATATACGTCAGGCCCTGGCATGCACGTATTGGCGGCCCAAAGTTTGTACGCCACTGGTTATATTCAAAATGCAATCAAACCACTAGAGTCGCTAAAAGAGTTGGGGCTGATTGTTGCGATGGGCGTATTGTGGCAAGACAAGGTTACTTACCTTTACCACGCATTACCCGGTATGGATTCAGTCGATGCGATGGGACGTCTTAGTTATTACCCAGCGACCTTAAGTGGCATTGGCTTATCATTATTATCTGAGCTTGATGATGATGAAATTGCACATCTCTATGAAGGTAAAACCATTGAGGGCTTTGACGATGACTACAGTGCCCTACTCAACAAAATAAATGAAATAAGAACATTGGGTTACTCTCGTGTTGAAACGACCAGTCCCACCTTAAAATCGAGTAAAACTTACACCCTTGCGATTAATGTTGGTCAGCCTGTTTACAGTGCTATTGCATTATCAGGCTGGTTACCTGAGGGTTCAACGGATGAACTAGTTGCCGTGTTACAAGAGAAAGCATTAGAGATTGTTAGTAACGATTAGAAACTAATACAGAGCTTAGTAAAAAAGGATAATACATTGCTGTATTATCCTTTTTTATTTTACGAGTAAGTTACTTTTTTAATACTAGGCATTTTAATGCTAAGTGTTTTAATAAAAGCGGGTTAATAAACCTCTATTTCATAAAGTTTGATCCAATCATTACTTTGCAGTCTGATTTTTGATGTTTCTACAACATCAAATACCTTATCAACAGCCGATTGCGTATTATTAGTCTCTTGTACTAAATCAATCCATGCCGTGCCATCCCAATACGTCAAACGATAATCTTCTAAAGGCAAATTATAGCCATTCCAGCCTGTCCAAAATTTAATTTGCGAGACCTGATGAGCTGCGCCTAAATCAACTTCGACGAAGTGAGGGCCATCAAATTCATTCGATATCCAACGACTGCTATTACTCTCTTTATCGCCGTCTACAGCATTTTCGCTGGCATAACTCGCGTTGTAATCACTGCTTGAGGTAACGTTTTTCCCCAAGGCAATATTCTGTTGTGTGCCAAATACTTCAACTTCATAAATTTTTGCCCATGAAGTGGTTGTTAGGCGGACCTTAGTCGTCTTTACACTATCAAACTGCTCTGAAACTTCAGCCGACGAATTATTGGCGTTTTCTTTAATTGTTAACCACTGTGCACCATCCCAATATGCCAACGTATAGTTTTCTAACGGACTGTTATAGCCATTCCATCCCGTCCAAAACTTAATGCTATCTACGTTGTAAACACTAGGTAAAGCAATTTCCAGCCAATGACTCTCGCCGTTATCTTGCGATATCCAACGACTGCTGTTTGATGAATTATCCCCATCCACTGCGTTTTGCGCAGTGTAGGAAGCGTTATAATCATCACTTGAAATAGCTGTTGTATTTTCAATCTTAGCCGCCGCTTCACTGAAAATAGCAATCTCATAGAGCTTGATCCAATCGTTGGACGATAATCTTATTTTCGACGTAAAAACCGCTGCGAACTCCTCAGTTATAGCACTACTAGTATTTGAAGTTTTACTAACAATAGATTGCCATTCACTGCCATTCCAATATGACAAAGTATAGCTACCTAGTGCGCCACTACCTTGAAATCCCGTTGAAAACTTGACCTCATTAACCTTCATTGCACTTTCTAAATCAACTTCAATGTAATGTAACGAAGAATCATTAGCTGACATCCAGCGACTGCTATCACTATTTTCATCACCATCAACGGCATTATTTCCGACGTAAGCATCGGAGTAGATTGAATCAACAGTCACAGGTTTACCCAAGGCAACATTAACCGCTTTCTCAGTTAACGAGCCCACGTTAGGGCCACCAGCATTTACCTCTGTACCGCCACCTGAAACGCGATAATTATTGCCGGCAACCAGAGTGAAATCAATGCCTCCGCGTGTTGCAACAGACACAACATCAGTAATGGTTGCACCCGTTGTTAAATTGGTCACGACTAATTGTGAAATATCCCATCCCGTATTTTCAAGCGTTATGGTAGACACAACATCACTACCACCTTCTTGAGTTTCAAAGTGGCGATATTCATAAGATACGCTAGCAACATCATTTGGTTTAATTGGCCACACTTGTGCCGTCAGATGTGCCGCATTCTTGTGAATTACAACGCCTTTACCACCGATGAATACTGGCATTCTGGTCCCAGACTGATCGTAATCAGCTAATATTCCCGGTCCTTGATAGGCGATGCTTGTATTGCTATCAATCCAATAACCTGTGGGTAAATAGACATCTCGTAGCCCGCTGCCGTTACTTGAATTAAACACGGGTGCCGCCAGCATCGACTCATCAATAAGCCATTGCCACATACTGCTGTTATCTAAATTGTAGGTCTCGCTATCTGCTGGAAAAGCAATTGGCATTGGTGTTGCGGTATATGGATACCCCGTTTTATATGCCTTTAGCGCCGCACTATAGATATAAGGGCGATACTTTTCGTGCCAATCTGCTGCTGCTTTTATATTAGCGGCAGTGCTTAATGACCAAGGATTTGCACCAAATGACATACTAGCGGTTAGCGCTGCAAGCTTAGCGTGACGTTCCATATAGGTCGCATTTGATCCCTGATGATTACCAACGATATCAGTGTAAACATTCGGAGCGCCGCTGGCGGCATAAGAAAGAACTAACTGCGGGATCCGAGCTTGCTGACCACTGGTATCATTTAAACGCTGAATACTTCCCGGACTACTAACATAAGCATTTCGAGCCATCACATAATCACCCCGCTCGTGCAGCGCAACCATTGGCGCGTTCCAGGCTCCAGGATGATAAATACCAGAGGTTAACATTGAGTCTTCTTTCCAGCCATCAACGCCCCAGAGAGCCGTTTTATCGCGATACCATTGAACAGCAGCTTCGTTGCCTGCATCTAATAACTCAAAGTCTGTGTCCCACTGTGGAAAGATATTTGATGCACTTTCAAAATTAGAACCATCAGACTTTTTCGCAAAATAATTATGACTATTAGCCTGTGCGTGCTCAGGTGGTTCAACTAGCGGATCATAACAAGAGCCTTGACCACCATCAGTACTGCCACCAGAGAAATCATTTGAGCCTTTACATTCGGTGAAGTTAGTACGTAAACCAAACATGATCTTAGCGCCTTTGCTTCGCACTGAATCGATAATATCTGGTATGCCATCGCCGTTAGCATCAGGGAATTTAGTTAGATTAAAGCGACCAAAGCTCGTTGTTGTGCCGCCATCTTCCCAAAATCCAGAGCCAATAACAGCCCAACTTAATGGGTAGTCGTAATTATCAACAAAGTTGGTAATGCTTGCACCGACAGTACTCGCATCGGTAGCATACTTTTGAAATGGCCACGCCTCCCAACCAATACCAAACATGCCATAAAGCGGTTTAACATCAGCATATCCTGCGGTTTGCTTAGCTAATGAGAACGACTGATAAATGTCTTTTGTCGAGCCAAAGAAATAATAGAAATGTTTATTGGTGTTAACGTTATGGGTGCCCATCTCAGTGGCTGTATCATTGAGCGTAACTTTGTGGGGTACCGTAGAATTTTCTTCTGAGAGATGACGCTCGCCAACTTGCGAGATGGCAACTTGCGCAAAGGCGCTGTTTGGCGCAATAGCGAATGTTGAAATAAATCGGTCATGGCCGCCATCATTACCGATTGTCTTATCATTAAGGTTATTAAGATTACCAACTCGCCCGTCATCGCCTAAGCCATAAAATGGTCCAGTTACAGCCCCTAATCGCGCATAAATACTATGTGCACTGTTACTTACAGTTGGCTCTACACTTATTCGAACAGACTTACCCAGCGGGAATACTGTTACTAATGCCGTTGATTGATCTGAGAATGTAACATCAAACTGCACTTGTTCAGCGTTAGAGCTAGTCGCTTTATAAACCGCAGAAATGGCATTAGCGCCATTAAGCGTTAAACCAGAGATAGCGTGGCTTGGAGCAATCACGGAATTATCAATATGGTTAAATGAATATTTAAACTGATTAAGCATAATATTCATGTGGTAAGTGTCATCACTAATGGTAACGGTGCTGCCATTGTTCACAACGGACGCGGCCCATGTACTGCACGGTATTGCCATTAACATTAGGATCGATAGTTTCTTACATAGATGATTCTTTACAACATTTTTATTCTTCATAACATAACCTTTTATTATTTTGTTTTGGTATTGTCGTGACGATGGGTGAAAGTAAAAAAAATCCCTACTCATATCATAAGTAGGGATCGAGAGAGATAGATTAGAAGTTAGCTGATAAAGTCACCTTATAGCTGCGTCCAAACTCAACATTTCGCTGAATCGCTTCTTCAAACGCATTGAATTGTTCTTGACGGGTATCTAGTAAATTAGCCGCTTCAAAATTAATACTGATGTTCTCATTGATTTCCCAATTAGCCGTGGCAGACAGATCAGCGTAATCTTTAAAGTAAACCCCTGTACCTGTTGATGCTAAACCTTGTAAATATTTGTCGCGCCAGTTATAGGCTAATCTGAAACCCACACCATCTGTTTCGTAATAAGCAACAAAGTTAATGTTATTTTCTGATAAACCAGGCATTGGCAAACCATTGCCAGAAGAATCTTCAAATGGGGTCTCACTGTCGATAAACGAATAAGTTGCCATCACACCAGTACCTTCGATAAAATCTAAGGGTTGTTGGTAAAGTAACTCAAGGCCTTTAATTTTTCCGCCTTCGCCGTTAATTGGCTCTTCAACAAATACTTCCTGATCAAATCCAGGTAAATCACGGGCAGTAATTTCACTGATAATGAACGATTCGACATCTTTGAAGAATACACCCGCTGAGAGAATTGCTGATTCGTCAAAGTACCATTCTGCTGAGAAATCTAACTGGTTAATCACAAACGGGTTAAGCTCAGGGTTACCACCACTACCAGTGAAATCACCTTTTACTTGAACGCCACTATTTAGGTTGCCTGTGTTAGGGAATGTTAGCGTTTTTGCGCCGCCTAAGCGTAAAACTAGGTCGTCAGTTACGTCAAATTTAATAACCGCCGATGGTAAAAACTCAGTGTCATTAACCTTTACAACATAATCTGATTCGCTATTATCCGGCGAAACTAAAATTCCCTGCGACGTTAAATCACGGTTCACATAACGCACACCAAAATTACCAGAAATAGGAACATCGCCCCAATCGGAATCAAAATTAACTTGCGCATAAAGGGCTAAAATATCTTCTGATACAGTATAACCACGTGGTGCTTCATAACCTTCAGCACATTCAGCTTTTTGAGCGTCGTCGTAAAATTCGTTAAGTGTTTTACAGCCATCCCATGATTTGTCAGCAACTAGATAACTATTATTGATTGCCGGTGCATCGCCAGAGAAGAAGTCATTATTTGTGTGAAGCGTTGAAATATTTGGCAGGCCAGACAAAGGTAAGTTAGGACGAACATCACGATGCGTCGCTTTTTGCGTTGTCTCGGTTGAGTTATAACGCGTTCCTAAATCGACACTAGAGAAGAAATCATGATTAAAGTCTCTTGAAAAATCTAAGCGTGCTGCTTGATCTGATGTTTCCTGTACCGTTGTAAAATCAAAAATAATGGCAACATTTAAATCTTCAATTGCTGTTAAATCAGCATCACCAAAAGATAACGACGGCACATCACCAGCGGTCAGATCATAACTTACATCAACTTTTTCCGCAGTTTGATATCGTATAAAGTCTTGCGCCATAATCGAATCTGATTCAGTACTCGACAGTTCACCTGAAATAGTCCATACATCACCATACCAAGTGCCGCCAATCGCAGTACTGATAAATTTAGATTCAGCGTCAACATATTCAGTATTTGTTTGAACTGGACGATTAACGGTTGCTGCCGTTAAAACATTATTTTCAGAAATGGTCGCATTTTCATAACCACAACAGTTCCAAAAACCAGTCCAAAAGCGACTGCGATCAGATTCTACTTTTGAGTAAAAGCTATCAACATATAAGTCTAACTCGCTCGTTGGCTGCCATTGAATCATGCCGTTAACGCCAGTTTTATCACGTTTATCATTTATCTGCCAAAAACGCATATCACGGTTAACAAGTACATTCTCTGTCGTACCTACCGTATCAAAACCATATCCTGAAAAAGTATTTAACCCATCTTCTTGAAATTCACGATCAGAAGTTGAGATCGCTAGTTGGATCCCCAACGTGTCATCATTAAAGGTGTTAGAGTACAAACCAGATAGCTCAACCCCCGTATCATCTGACAATTCACCATATGCACCACTAATACTACCAACAATTTTTTGACCAGACTGATCAAGTGGCTTACGAGTCTTGATATTGACGACACCGCCCAATGCCCCTTCAATTTGACTCGCATTCGATAGTTTAGACACTTCTAGCCCTGACACTAAACTAGACGGAATCAATGAAAGTAAGCTGTAAGTTGAAGAGCCTAGAGTATCGGGCCCTTTGTCACCCCGTCCGCCCGCAGTCGTTACTTGACGCCCATTAACCAAAACAATATTTTGGGTTAAACCACGAATAGACACCGTGCTTCCTTCACCAATTCCTCGCTCTAATTGCACACCAGATACGCGCTGAAGAGATTCTGCAACATTGGCATCTGGAAGCTTTCCCATATCATCAGCTGAAATAGCATCAACAAACTGGGAATCACCGCGCTTAGCTGCGACGGCTTTAGTTAACTGGCTTCGAATACCCGTAACTTCAATTGTTTCTACTTTCTTCTTAGCTTCTTTCTTGGTTTCTGCTGCATAAACATTGGTAGTGCAGACCATAGATACAGCTAAGGCAACCATGCTTAAGTGGTGCTTGCCAGATACTTTATGTTTCATAAATTCCCCTAGTTTTATTATTGCAGAATAAATTAGTTCTATATTAGATACAAATTATTCCGTCTTTCTATTTATCTGCACAATAAATTACCAGCACAAATCTATTATAGCAACACTTTAACAATATAAAATATGGTCTATTTTTAACACGCACTCACAAAAATAGATAAAACAACTATTTTTCAATTACTTATTTAGTTCATAAAAAATACAACATAGAAATAACATGCGACTTAGAACAAATTATCAAAACAACTATCGTTGCTATAATAGACCCACTAATATTCAGTGGTATTAAATTTCAATGTTAAAAGGGAAGTTTTCGGAGTGTGAAGTAGCAAAGTTGCCCCTTACTGACTCGTTATAAAAAAATATAGCCAGCTATCATTAAGATGACTGATATCCAATTCACGAAAAATATTTTGGAATATTTGATGAGTGGAGTGCACTTTGTTCTCAACAAAAATTAACAAGAACAAAGCACAAAGATAAAATCTAGTTGATTATTGGTGCTTTAAGCAACGAGACGACTGTTGATTTTAACTAGCACCAATAATCAACTAATTTAGCGTAATGAACATTACTCATCATTAGATTGTTGCAGCTCCCACAAGGCAGCGTACTCACCAGTTAATGACAATAGCTGTTGATGTGTTCCTTGTTCAGCGATAACACCATCTTTCATTACAATAATATTATCAGCATCGACAATTGTGGACAGCCGATGAGCTATCACCAAGCTTGTATTATTGGCGGTGACGTCATTAATCGCTGCCATAATTTGTTGTTCGCTGTAGCTATCAAGCGAAGATGTGGCTTCGTCGAATACCAATACATGAGGGTTCTTCAAAATAGTTCGCGCAATGGCAACTCGCTGTTTTTCACCGCCAGATAATTTCAAGCCGCGCTCTCCCACGGTAGTTTGTTCTTTGTCGGGTAAACTACTAATAAACTCAGTTAAATGAGCGAGTTTGATGGCGTGAGCGACATCCTCATCGGTTGCATCAGGTCGTCCGTAGCGAATATTTTCAATCAGCGTTGTGTTAAATAACACGGTATCTTGTGGCACTATACCAATCGCTTGGCGCAATGAGTCCTGCGATACTTGTTTAATATCTTGTTCATCAAGGCTAATAACACCACCATTAACTTCATAGAAACGATAAAGCAGTTTTACCAAAGTCGATTTACCACTACCGCTTGCACCAACCACGGCTACTTTTTGTCCCCGTTCAATGTTAAAGCTGATGCCTTTAATAATTGGACGATCTTCGTGATAAGAAAAATGAACATCATTAAACTGCACAGTGCCTTTGGTGACATCAAGTGATTGGGCACTTGATACATCAACAATAGATGGCTTTTTATCAAGCAGGCCAAACATCTGCTCTATATTAGCCAGAGAGCCTTTAATTTCTCGATAAACAAACCCAAGAAAATTTAGTGGCATGAATATTTGCATGGTAAAAGCGTTGATTAAAACGAAATCACCAATGGTCATTATTCCTTGGCTTACCTGATAAGCCGCCATTCCCATCATTGATGTCATGGCAATGGCAATAATAAATGCTTGGCCGCCGTTAAGTGCAAAAAGCGATAATCTATTTTTACGTCTTGCCTGCTCCCACACTGCTAGTTGCTCATCATATGCATTCGCTTCATATCTTTCGTTGCCAAAATACTTAACCGTTTCGTAGTTAATGAGGCTATCAATAGCGCGGGTATTAGATGTGGAGTCCGCTGCGTTTGCTTCTCGAATAAACTTAGTTCGCCAATGGGTGGCCTTAACGGAATAACTGACATAGCTAACAACTGCTGTCGCAATAATCAGCGCGAAACTGTAGCCATAGTTGATGAGCAATATACCAATAACAAAACACAACTCAATCATAATGGGCACTATGTTAAACACCATAAAACGCATAACAAAGCTTATACCGGTAATGCCACGTTCCATGTCGCGAGCAACACCGCCTGTTTGACGGTTAAGGTGATAATTCAAATCAAGGCGGTGTAAATGATTGAAAACTTCAAGACCAATACGGCGCATAGCGCGCTCGGTGACTCGCCCAAATAATGTGTCGCGCAGCTCACCAAACAATACTGAACTTAGTCGTAGTGCACCATAGGCCAAGACTAACGCAATAGGCGCTGCGAGCATTTTTTGTTTACTATCAAGGTCATCAACAATATATTTCAGCACAAATGGCAAATAGACCGTGGCAACTTTTGCCATCACTAAACACAACACCGCCATTAAGACACGCCATTTATATTCGGCTAAATAAGGCGCAATACTTTTAAAAACGGCCCAATTAATGGTCTCTGGCACGTCAACTTGTTTCATTGAACGCATGAAATGCTTCCATTGTTGAAAAACAATTAGTTTACGCAGCTACCACCACACTGTCAGTACGATTTTTAATCACTGTTCAAATATATTCACACTCTTTAACAAAAAGTCTACAAAACAGTTAGCCAAAGGTGAGACATTCGGGACAAAGCTTGATAGCATCGAGACAGAAAAATTGGCACTAATAAGCCAATACAAGATAAAAAGGTTTAAGTATGAACGATAATAGAGAGCAATTTGGATCTCGACTTGGATTTATTTTAGCCGCTGCCGGCAGTGCAGTTGGCATTGGTAATTTAGTTGGATTTCCCGTTAACGCAGCCAAAAACGGCGGTGGTGCATTTTTAGTAATGTACGCCATCTTCGTCGTTGCCTTATGTCTACCTGTCATGATGGCAGAGTTAGCCATGGGACGAAGCAATCAAAAAGGTCCAGTAGGGGCATTCACAGGTCTTTCATCGTCAGAGAGTAAATGGCGTTTTGCCGGCATTCTGGGCGTATTAACGCCGTTTATGATTGGTATTTTCTATACCGTGATTAGTGTTTGGATCCTTGGCTATCTATTTATGGCCGCCACTGGCGATCTTGCGCATCTAGCTGCCGATGGCACCTTTGGTAGCTTCGTCAGTAGTTACTACATCTTTGCAGCCATGATTGGTGTTGTGGCCATTATTTACTTTATCTTAAAAATGGGCGTTCAAGACGGTATCGAGAAAGTATCGAAAATACTCATGCCAGCCTTATTCTTTATGCTAATTGGTTTAGTTATTTTTGTATTAACGCTCGATAATGCAGCTGCTGGTGTTGAATTTTATGTCATTCCTGATTTCACTAAGATTAGCGCGTCAGTGATTAATGGCGCGTTATCTCAAGCCTTCTTCTCGCTGTCACTGGGTATGGGTATTTTGATTACCTATGGCTCATATTTAAGTCGTAAAACCAACATTGTTAGCTCTGCTAAGATGGTTGCAGTTGCTGATACGTCAGTGGCATTTATTGCAGGTTTAATGGTGATGCCAGCCATTTTCTCATTTAACCCATCAGTTAATCCAGGTGAGTTGAGTGATTCTTCTGTTGGTTTGATTTTTGTATTGTTACCTAAAATCTTCCTAGCGCTACAAGCATCAATCGGCTTTATTGGCGCAAGCATTGTTGCGACATTATTCTTCTTATTAGTGTTCTTTGCTGCTATTACCTCACTGGTTTCAATCATTGAAGTACCTGTGTCTTACCTAATGGATGAGAAGAAACAAACACGTAAAAAAGCACTTTCAACCATTGGACTATTCGGCGGTGTGTTAACTATTCTCGCTAGTTTATCACTAGGTATGGTTGGTTTCTTAACAGAGATGGTAACTTACGGTAGTGGCGTTAAATCGTTCTTCGATATTATCATCGATATTTTCTACGAAACAATCTTGCCACTTAATGGTTTATTAGTGTGTTTATTCGTTAGCTATCGCTGGAAAAAGCATAACCTCAATAAAGAACTCAGCGTTGGTGATGACAGCTTCGAAGGCTCTTTAATGAAAAAGTACGTTAACTTTTCGTTAGGCACCTTTATTCCAGTTATCTTGTTGGTCATTTTCTTAAATACCGTTGCTGATAAGTTCTTCGCTCATTCGTTGTTTGGTTTCTAAACTTCTAACAATAACAATAAATAAAAAGGTTGCTGCGGCAACCTTTTTTGTATTTTAACAGTAGAGAAAAATATTCGACTAAGTAGCAATAAGATATTCATTGCAGCATTACTATTTCGAAGATAGAGTATGTAAGCATAATTAAATCAAGGAGCTAGCTAATGCTAAATAGATTTCTTAAAATTTTTGCGTGTTCTTCAATCGCCTTTTCATTATCAGCTCATTGTGACACTTTTAATGTGGGCTTATTAAAATCTGGGCATCCCCCTTTTTCATTTCCAGCATCTCACCATCAAAAGGGTATTTACGTCGATATATTACAGCAGATTACCCTAATTACTGGCGACAAATTCATTATCAATTATTATCCTAATAAGCGATTGATAAAGTCATTTAATGACGGTTTAATTCACATTGAACCAGGCGTCAGTCCACTATGGCGCACCCAATGGAAAGATATCTCACGTTATAGTATTGCGTTTACACAGTACACTGATGTAACTGTTTTTAGAAAAAATGAACTATTTAAAATTAACAGTGCAGCTGACTTAATGGATAAAGGCGTGGCGACAGTAAAAAGCTATTATTATCCTGGGTTTCAAAATGCGTTTAATAGTGGAAAAATAAAGCGATACAGCTTAAATCATGAACTGCAATTACTGAAGTTTTTATCAAAGAAACAACGAGGTGCAGACGTCGGGTTTATCAATGAGTATGTATTAATGTATTACATCAAAAAAGAAGGTTTTTCATTTGATATAGGTAACTCGATTGGCAATGTACCAATTATGTTTCGGTTTCATGTAGACAACTCTTCATCAATTAATCGCTTTAATAAAGCGCTAGAAACTTTGATTAATAACGGCTCAGTCTCTGCTATCATTGAAAAATACAAGCGCTAATAAAATTAATATATATTATTTAAGATCTGTGGAAATTTTGATTTTTTTGCAGCAATTTGTTTTTCCTACATAACAGAACATGTGTGGTATAGCAGGCATTGTTTTAGGTATTGCTAAATCAATTCTAAATCGCGACAAGATACGGTGAATACTTGTTATCAATTACAACGAGATATTTTTTTCCGTCCACCATCTTATACATAACAAGCTTGAAGTTAATAATTTCGACGGGCTTTTACTTCCCAGGAGGCACAACAAACCAGCTAGAGAGTATCTAGAATAAGGTTTTCTACAAGCATCAGTCGTTGAATTCTTTGCGGCTAACAAACCTGTTTCTACAATTTGTCATGGCACTATTGTTACAGTTAGAAGCATTCCCCCTAAGTCAAATCAATCCGTATTATACGATTATCAAACAACGGCATTATAAAAATAGCAAGCATTAGCAGGATGCAACTTAATTCGATGATGGTTCGATGATTTTTACTTAACTTACCGTGAAATAACCGTTAAAGCGGGAGTTGAATCGATACTCCTAGTCAATTACACCGTGGTTTTACGTGCAAGATACAAACTTTACATCAGCACGATGGCCAGATAATTTACACTACTTTTCAAATGCACTCATTACGTTAGTTAAGAATAATTAGCCCGCCTGCTTGCTTTCATTAAATTATCAAGCCGCTGTTGAGATCTCTTAACATTTTGCATATCAGCCGCTTCAATCATCTCACACTCATCGTGAATCATCTCTGTGATTAAGCTAGGATAATGGCGGCAGTCTTCTGGCCGATCAAGATAAATACTACAGCTATATTTTCTCGACACACCGTCTTGTTCGATAGAAATAATTTCTAAAAATGGGCACTGTTTCAGTTTGCTCCCAGTGGCCGGATCAAACCAAATTTCGTCATCCTTTACATATGCATAGATTTCTGGGTTAAATATTTCCCATAGTGCTATTTCATCAGCAGTCGCCGACAACGCACCATCGCCATATTTTATGCAACATTTCCCGCATTGGTTACAGTCTTTCATTACACACCATTAATCATTCCGCTATTATGAAGAATAATATCATTGGTGAGTACAACAATAATACTGACAAAATGAGTTTATCTGCCCAATATAATATTAAAAATTTATGACAATCGAAATAAGCGCTATGCGCCAATTCGCAACTCAATTATTATAAACGCCTGTTGATATTTGGTTTCATATTATATTCAATCGACAACCTTCAAAACCCCTTAACACGCTTAAAAAGATAGTTCAGTTATGCTTGATGTTATAAAACAGTTTTTCATTTTAGGTCTGATGAGTTTTGGTGGCCCCGCTGCTCACATTGGCTATTTTCATAAACAATTCGTTGGGCAGTTAAAGTGGCTGTCTGAAGAAGAATTCGTAAGTATTGTCGCCATTAGTCACCTTTTGCCAGGGCCTGGTTCAAGTCAGGTAGGTTTTGCAATAGGCTACCACCGTGCAGGCTGGCTTGGTGGATTGAGTGCCTTCATCGGCTTTACCTTACCATCCTTTGCGCTAATGATTGCTTTTGCTTATTTTGGCAATATTTTTCACGACAACTCTATTCTGGAAAATATAATTCATGGCTTAAAATTATTAGCCGTTATTGTCGTCGCTGATGCTGTCTTTGGCATGTTCAGTAATTTTTGTAAAAACAAGCTCACTCAAGCCTTATGTATCCTAACCGCTGTTTCAATTTTACTATTCCAGTCGATAGCGGTTCAGATGATAGCTATTGTTGTGGCAGGCGCTCTAGGTTACAAATTCTTATCAACACCTAAGCGCTCAAATACAAGCAGCACACCACTGAGCCTTAACAAACCAATATTCGTGATATCTATCATTTTGTTTGGCGCAAGTTTCATTGCATATGAACACGATTTACTAAGTGTCTTTTTCAGCTACTTTCAAGCAGGAAGCTTAGTGTATGGCGGTGGCCATGTCGTGTTGCCATTATTACAAAACATCACAAGTGACACCTTAAGTCATGACACCTTTTTAACAGGTTATGCCTTAGCACAAGGTGTGCCGGGTCCTATGTTTACACTAGCCACGTTTCTTGGCTATAACACACATGCCGATACGCCGTTACTTGGCGCAACACTCGCCACCTTAGGAATATTTTTGCCGGGATTTTTATTGTTAACCTGCTTTAAATCAAGCTGGAGCGCTGTATCGAGCAATCCAACATTAAAAGGAATTACCGCCGGTATTAATGCGAGCGTCGTTGGGCTGTTAATTGCTGCACTTTATCAACCTATTTTCACCAGTGCGGTCATTAATGCTTCAGATTTTGTCGTCGTATTAATTGGATTACTTGCCCTTAAATCACAAAAGCTGTCTATCTTAAAACTAATTTTCGTGGTGTTATTATGCAACTTTTTGCTAATGCAATTTACTTTTTAAGTACTCTATAACCTGTTATTATCGTTGCCCTCGCCTAACACATGGTGAGGTGCAATTATGATTTGAAGTGAGTACTTTCCATGACTACCACCATTGAAGACACTGCCAAGGCGCTAAAAGAACTTGGACATCCAATTCGATTAACTATATTTAAACGCTTGGTAAAATCGGGAATTCAAGGATTAGCAGTGGGGCAACTCCAAAAAGAACTTCAAATTCCCAACTCAACGTTATCTCACCATATATCGAGTCTCGCTTCGGCGTCACTTATTCGTCAGCGCCGTGAAGGAACCACGCTTTATTGTGTCGTTGAATACGATCGTTTTATGCAAGTAATCAGTTTTTTGCAAGATGAATGTTGTATCGAATCACCTTCTCCAATTAGCTAAGATCAGTGACTTAACTGTTTAATCAGTATTCAACTCACATTATTAGCACGCTATTTCCATAAACATAGAAATAAGAATTGATCTTTTTACAGATCCTCATTATATTTCATAAAAAACTATTTCGGTACTTTTAGAAATACAATTTTACAATAGGAATCCAATCATGAATATCACACAAGAAATGATAGAAAACACCCTCGGGATGTTTGCATTCTTAGCAGTAGAACTCACCATTCTATTTTTAGTTATTAGCTACCTAGTTGGCGTATTACAACTGTATATACCGCCACAAAAAATCCAACGTATCCTCAGTGATAAAAACGGTAAAGGCTATATCATTGCCGGTTTTCTTGGTGCGATAACGCCGTTTTGCTCGTGTTCAACCATTCCTTTTTTAAAAGGGCTGTTAAGGGCTAAAGCAGGATTTGGCACCATGATGGTATTTTTATTCGCCAGTCCATTACTCAATCCGATTATCATCGGTCTCTTTGCTGTGACATTCGGACTTGAAGTCACCCTGTTTTATTTTGTGATGGCAATGGGGGTCTCTATTATTGCGGGGTTTGTTTTGGAAAAACTCGGGTTTGAAAAATATGTTAAAGAAGAGGCTTATGCCGAGCCACAATCAACTGGCTGTGGCACGGGATGTGGCGGCGCTGTTAAGCCGGAAAGCAAGTGGCTAAAAATATGGCGTAGTACTTGGACGGACTTTGTTAAAGTATTGCCGTACCTTATTGGCGGTATTGCGCTAGGCTCAATGATTTACGGCTTTATGCCAACAGAGTTTGTTGCCCAAGTTGCTAGTGAAGACAACCCTTTAGCAATCCCGATTGCGGCAGTTATTGGTATTCCGTTATATATCCGCGCTGAAGCTGTTATTCCTCTAAGTGCAGCACTAGCCGCTAAAGGCATGGGACTCGGGGCGGTAATGGCTTTGATCATAGGAAGTGCAGGAGCGAGTTTGACAGAGGTCATTTTGTTAAAATCAATCTTTAAAAACAAAATGATTGCAGCGTTTCTTTTCGTTATTTTATCAATGGCAATCGGCGCAGGCTTTTTGTATAGCGTTATTTTCTAAACACAGTAAATGATGTGCTAAGTAGTGATGATTTACTTTTAGCACATCATTTTATTTTGTGTTCAGCTTACTTGAGTTTATAAACCACATTAATAGTTTTACGTAGCTCAATCGTTTCTGGTGCGAACATGTTGTAGTTGCCGCCACGATCAGACATTTTCATAGCTTCAAATCGTCCCATGTTCTCTTGGCGTAAGCCAAATCGTGCAAAAAATTCATTGAAGCTGCTGTCTTGGGTTGCCGCAAATACATTGCCTAACTTGGCATCTAATCCTGCCGCTAAGTCTTGCGCTTTTTGTTTAGCGTCTTTACCTGCTTTCCTCACAAGCGCCTGTATTAACGATTGGCGGTTAGATACATCAAAATTGATGGTGACATTATTGACGTTTTTCATCGCAATTAATTTATCCATCACCAATGAATAATGCTCAATATTACGCAAGGTTACTTCAAAACGCTGGTTAACTTCATAGCCAGAGATCTTGCCTTGGCCATAACCATTGGTACGTTCACGCTGAATCTGTTTGTTGAGATTATAGGATTTTATATCGTTTCTTTTCACATCTAGCTCATTTAATAGTTTTACTATTTCTCTGCCACGTAAACCAACGGTAAATAATGCCTGTTCAGGATCTTTATCAAATGCCATTAAATTTAAATGGATAGTTGCCATATCGGGTGCAACTTTAGTTTTTGCCTCTCCAGTGACTAAAACAAATGGAAAATCAGGTAAGTTACTCGCCTGCGCGTATTGAGACACAAAAAATAACGACGATATGAACATGGTCGTTGCAGTTAAAAATTTAATCATTAGAATCCTTTATTACAAAATTAAACGAACGCCAAGGCACTGTAGCGCCTTAAAACTGAATAGAAACTTGATGGACTTTAGCTGTTTTTAATTCCTAAAACTACAAAGATTACATTTAGCAACAATTGCTCAGCGGCACAATGATTGCAATTATCGCTGTTGGCTCATATAGTAGATTTCAGCACAAACATTGCCTATAAATTGAGCGCCCAATAAAAATAATAGCAGGGACAGTTATGAGTAATCGATTTCAAGATATTGTCAGCCAATGGCACCAACAAAAAGACGATGTGGACTGGGTATTAGCAACCATCGTTCAAACGAAAGGATCCTCGTACCGAAAAGCCGGCGCGCACATGATGATCAATAGCCTTGGTCAAAGCTTTGGCATGCTGTCTGGTGGGTGTCTTGAGGCTGATTTAAAGCGCCAAGCACGCAAGTGTTGGATCACTAATCAATCGCAAATTGTTTGCTATGACATGAGTGATGAAAGTGACATTGCGTGGCAGCTGGGTATTGGCTGTGGCGGCATGGTGCGCGTATTTATTCAGCCGATAAATCAAGCCAATAGTTACCACCATCTACACCTTGTTTATCAGGCATTTATTGATAACCAATCGATAGACTATCAGCTCATTGTTAACGACGTTGATGCGCTTAATCAGTGTGTATTCACCGCAACAAATCTTGATAAATCCAGTTCCTTTGATGAAACAACGCAATGCTTCACAAGTCATCTAAAAAGTAAGCCAAATATTGTAATCTTTGGTGGTGGTATTGATACCTTGCCATTAGTTTCATTAATGAAAACAATGGCATGGAATATCACACTAATTGATGCGCGTAGTAACTATGCACGGCCATCAGTATTTAAAAGCGCCGATACGATTATTAATCAATCATATCAGTCGCTTACAAAACATCCCGCGTTGATTAATTGTAACGCAATTGTCATTATGCATCACAATATTGAATACGATGCACAAGCGATAAAACTGGCTCAATCTAGCCCTGCATCCTATGTTGGATTATTAGGGCCAACGCATCGCACAGAGCGCGTTTTCGAACAAAAGTGTTTAGGCGATATTTCATTGCGCTGCCCGTTAACCAATCCAATTGGATTAGCGCTAGGTGGTGATCTACCAGAAACCATTGCCCTCTCCATTGTCAGCGAAATTCAAGCGCACTTATCGCAAGCTTCTGCGACACCTTTAAGTACATTTGAGCCTTGTGCAAATGAGGTCAATCATGCCTCTTAACGCCATCATTTTAGCAGCAGGAAAAAGCACTCGTTTTAACGGTATCAAGCAACTTGCTAACCTCAACGGCGACAGCCTTGTGAATCATACGATTAGTCAAGTTGATTGCCCGACAATCAACCACGTGTATATAACACTTGGTGCCCATAGTTGCCGCGTCATGTCGCAACTTCCCGAACATGTCAGCCCTATCATCAGTCAAAACTGGGAGCTGGGAATGGGGCACAGTCTGGCGGATTCCGTTAATGAATTATCACTATCAAGTGGTCGTTTACTGGTGTGCCTAGCCGATCAGGTAGCCGTTTCACCAAACCATTATCGCCAGCTTACAGAGCTAAGTCGTCAGCACCCTGATGCCATTATTGCCTCTTGTGTCAACGATCGCGCCTGCGTGCCAGCGATCTTTCCAAGACGTTTCTTTACACCGTTATCCCAACTTCAAGGGGACCAAGGAGCCAAAGAAATTCTCAAACAACACGCTGCTGATGTGGTAACCGTAAATTGCCCCTGTGCTCAGCAAGATATTGATACCAATGAAGATCTCTTTATGTATCAGCAACATCAACTTTAACTAATTTCTGAAAAAGAAAGGTAAATCTATGATAACGCTTAATATTAATAATAACGACGTAGCTATCGATGCCCCACCAGAAATGCCTTTGTTGTACGCCCTGCGCGATATAGCACAAATGACCGGCACTAAATTTGGCTGTGGCCAAGGTTTATGTGGTGCCTGCACAGTTCATCTAAATGGTCAGCCAATTCGCTCGTGTGTCACGCCAATTGCCGCCATTGGTGAGCAAAAAATCACAACGATTGAAGGGCTAGCTGATACGGCTCAGCACCACGTTCAAATTGCATGGCGCGAATATAAAGTACCACAGTGTGGATATTGCCAAAGTGGTCAACAAATGAGTGCTGCTGCGTTACTGGCACAAAATAATTCACCAAGTGACGAGCAAATCGATCAACACATGCAGGGTAATATTTGCCGCTGTGGTACTTATAAACGAATCAAAGCCGCTATCAAACAAGCGGGTAACGCGATTGCGCAAGAAGCGACAACCCAAGGAGCTCAATCATGAATTCAACCATTGAGCTCAATCGCGATGACAATGTCGAAAATGTCAGTCGTCGCCGTTTTATTCAAGGACTAGGATTAGGCTCTAGCGCCTTTGTGCTTGGCGTTGCCATTCCGCTCTCGTCAAATGCAGCGTCAATGACAACATCAGCAAAAGATGGCCAGTTGCCACTCAATTTCTTTGTTAGTTTAGATAAGCTAGGCGCCATCACTATTGTTTGTCATCGCAGTGAAATGGGGCAAGGGATCCGTACTTCAGTGCCGCAAATAATTGCCGATGAAATGTGTGCAGACTGGAATAATGTAACAGTGGTTCAAGCGCCTGCCGATCGTGAAAAATACGGTTCACAAGGTACAGCGGGATCCGCGTCGATTCGCAGCCACTTTAAAACAATCCGAACTATTGGCGCCACTGCTCGTCACATGCTTGAACAAGCTGCCGCTAACGTGTGGTCTGTCGATAAATCAGTCGTTAATGCCGACAACGGATTTGTTATTAACACGACGAATGGCAAAAAGTTAAGCTTTGGTGAGTTAGCGAGTATCGCCGCAAAAATCACAGCGCCTGACAAAGTTTCGCTAAAATCTGTCAGTGACTTTTCACTCATTGGCCGTGATGTGAAACTCAGTGATCTTGATAATATCGTTGCTGGTAAAGCGGTATACGCTCAAGATATTCAACTCCCTAATATGTTGATTGCTAGCATTACGCGCCCTCCTGTCGTTGGCGCAACAATCAAATCACTTGATGACAAAGCAGCGCGTAAAGTCGCAGGCGTAGTTGATGTTATTCGATTAAAGCCCCGTAGTTTTCCTGTTAATGTGAATCCATTAGGCGGCGTTGCTATTGTTGCAACAAATACTTGGGCAGCGCTTGAAGGACGTAAAAAACTGATTATTGAATGGGATCGTGGTGTTAAGGGTAATCACAACAGTGAAGCCTTTAAAAAAGAGCTCGCCAATGCCGTTAAAAATAAAGGAAATATTATTCGTCAGCGCGGGGATGTTTATCAACATGTCTATGATGAAAATGCATTAGAAGCTACTTACACAGTGCCGTACTTGCACCACGCATCAATGGAAACGCCAGCGGCAACCGCTGTAGTTGATGGTGACAAATGCGAAATTTGGGCAGGCACCCAAAATCCACAATGGGCGCAAAGCCAAGCGGCAGGTGAATTGGGTTTACCGCCGGAGAAAATGAGTAATATAACCCTCAATGTTACGCTAATGGGCGGCGCATTTGGGCGTAAATCGAAAGGCGATTTTGTCGTTGAAGCCGTTGAATTAGCCAAGGCTACCAAGCGTCCAGTGAAAGTTGTTTGGAGCCGTGAAGATGATGTAAAACATGGTTTTTATCATTCCATTGCCGCTAATTATCACAAGGCACAAATCAACAAAGACAAATCTGTCGATTATTGGATTGGCCGCAATGCCTATCCGCCGATAGGCTGGTTATTCAATGATAAAACCAAAACGCCAAGTGATAGCCAATTGTCGTTAGGTTTTGCTGACTTACCCTTTAATATTGATAACTTAAGCTGTGAAAACCACGAAGTAGAATCATACGTTAGACCCGGTTGGCTTCGTTCTGTTGCCTGTATTAATAACGGGTTTGCATTAGGTTCTTTTGTGGACGAGTTAGCTGACAAGGCCAAAACCCCAACGCGCCAGATGTGGCTGAACTTATTAGGTAAAGACAATTTTATCGATCCACGTGAAGATGGCTTTGATAAATGGTCAAACTACGGCATGGTCAATGAAAAAGACCATAGAATAAGCACTAAGCGAATTAAAAACCTTATCAATCTCGTTAGCGACAAAGCGAATATCGACGAAAAGCTACCGAGTAATGAAGGTTGGGGAATCAGCTTTTTACGCAGTTTTGGCAGTTATG
>OJBM01000137.1_pt1 | contig 35329 bp, 23 predicted proteins | sample 1591061 | NCBI WGS metagenome assembly OJBM01 (sample SAMN05416872, study PRJEB24817) | seawater metagenome | isolation source: Sea water | place: Canada:Atlantic | collected 2013-11
ACATATGGCTGCATTAGCAGCTTAGGCTTTGATGCACTTCAAGGTTGAATCCGCGTTAATTGAAATGATAGTTTTCATGACTTTTCATATTGTTATTATTATATGAATGAGTATTCCTGAGAATTTAAATTCTAACAATACTTTAAAATAGAGGTATTGCGCCTTTGGGTTATCAATTCAAGACAGGGATTATCCTATTAAGTCAGAGATGTTTTTGGTGTGAATAAAGGGCGTGAATGGACTGATTGAAAGGTTTGAAGAGCTTCTAATGATGTTATTTTAAAATACGATGGCGCAAGTATTCTTTTGGTGTGGTTCCAAACCAGTTTTTGAATGCGCGATAAAATGCACTGGCTTCTGAATAACCTAATAGCCCGATTAAAGCATCGATACTTTTGCCATTTTTAAAATGTTCCATAGCAGTTTCTTTGCAGGTCTCCTCTTTTAATAGGCGAAAGGAAGTGCCTTGTTCAGAGATACTGCTTTGTAAGCCCCGAATAGGTATGGCCAGCTTATTACTCAGTTGTTCAATATTGACCTTGGAAAATCCATTAAGTCGAATGAATTGTTTCACTTCACTGATCAGTTCAATGCCTTGAATTTTAGTCGATAACAATTCTTCAGCATAAGCCTTGGTTAACTTATAAAGATAAAGATCTCTGCCTATAAATGGGCGTTTAAGGTCGTCTAATTTATAATAAATACAGGTATCAGAATGTTCAGATATAACTGTGGTTTGTAACATGGATCCAATTTCTTTTTCATCGACCTTATCTTTAAACCCCACTAGATAGGGGATTAATGAATGATGTGAAGCATTGTTCAATAAAGAAACCGTGCCAACAATGAGTGCTTGAATTTGATGTGGGCTTGGGGGCACCACATGATCACGGGGTTCATAGCTGCATTGAACGGTATCTTGTATGTGATGGCAGCGAAACAATCCTCCATCGCCATGTAAGGGTTGATAGCGAATAATACTTTTAATGGCATCCAAAGCATTTTCACTGTGCCAAATAATCGGTGCTAAAACGCCGATAGCGCGGTAACTGCCTGCCAAGCCCATTTTGGCACCCATTAATGGGTCTTGTGATAAAGTTTGTGCTCTATGCCATAACTCTCGTGTGGCTCCAATATCTAATCGTTGTTCAAAATTAAATTCTATTCCATTAAAGCCGGGTAAATCCTTGGTAATAACTTTTAGATCTAAACCCAATGCGCAAAACCCTCTTAAAACGGCATTAATCCATGGACTGCCTATGGCTATGTTTTTCATTGATTCTCCTAATGTGAATATAGGCTGTCATTGCTTAGATAAAAAATTTAATTTTAAATGGGTCGTAACTTGTCAATAGAAGCATATCTTGTCAATAACTTTAAATAAGTGAGTGTTATATTAGCGCACTTATGAAATAGCCCATAAAAAATATTGGTTTTTTTAATATCAATTGCATCGACTGATTTTGAAAGCGTGTAATTCAAGCTTGAAGTTTATGAGATTGTGAACGACCGAATTTCCAACTTATTTTTATGAATGTTGTTGCTAGAAAATAAAATAATAATAAATAAAGAGTGGTGTAATGATAAAAAAAGTAATTACAATCATGGCGTCAGTAGTGTGTGCGCTCACCTACACACTGAATGCCAGTGCATTGTCTGTATCCGACTATCGCAATAGTTGGGAGTATGAAACATTAATGTTTCAGCAATCTCTTGATAGGCATGAACCTCTTTCAAGGGCGACGTTTGTCCATGCTCATAATGCTTATAATTCTCGGGCTTACGCCAGTGGCTTGAATTATATCGACCCCAATCACACACTTTCCCTTACGGATTTATTAAAAGTTGGGGTGCGATCCTTGGAATTAGATGCCCATAAAATATTTGGCAATATTGTATTGTGTCATGGCAGTGGGGACTTGGGCTGTTTGGGAACGGAGCGTGACTTTAAAAATGGTTTAAAAGAAATTGCCGATTGGTTAGCGCAAAACCCTAATGAAGTGATCGTACTTTATATTGAAGAGTACTTTGACAACGATTATAACTTGGCTTTGAACGATGTATTTAATAGTTACCTCGGGCTGTATTTATATAAACCTCAGGGTAATGGCTGCGAGTACCCCCCGGTTAATTTAAGCAAACAAGATATTCTAGATGCGGGCAACCAAGTCATTGCATTCACAACAGGCAGTGATTGTTCAGCATCTGAGTCAGCTGGCTTCACAGACTGGGTGTTTAACGGTGGCTTTAAAACGGATAACGGATTGGTTAGTACCCGTCAGTGTCACGATAAATACAGTGCCACTCAAATGGATTCAAAATGGGTGCGAGTGTTTGAGGATTTAACTTGGACGGGTAATGCTTTTGGTGATCCGGTTAACCTTTCTGCCAGTGATGTGGCTTTTGCATTGTCTTGTGGCATCAATATTTTTGGCTTGGATAAAATTGTGCCAGGGGATTCTCGAATGGACGCTCTGCTATGGAGTTGGGATGTTAATCAACCTAATCAATCCAGTGCCAATGATGACTGCGCCATATTGCAAAGCACAGGTCGCTTTGAAGATCGAACTTGTGGTGATGATCGAGAAAATAATTACGCGTGCCAAAAGCTAGGTAGTCACGATTGGATAGTCACTCAAGCTGCTGGTGAATGGCATTTAGGCGAACACTATTGTGAAGAAGAAACTTCTGGCAGCCATGTGTTTTCAGTTCCCACCATCGCAGTTGATAAACAGGCTTTAATGCTTCAAAAAAGAGATTCGGCTGTTTGGTTGAATTACACCGACCAAGCAAATGAAGGGCAGTGGGTCGCTAACAATCAAACCTCGCTTGAGTATTCGCGCATTAAAGGCTTTGAGAATGTATGGGCCTGCGGTGTTCTGCCTGGTAATGATGGTTACTTGGCAGGTTCGGCAGAAAAAGATGACCATTTAGGTAAGGCCCTAGCCAGTGGTGACTTCAATGGAGATGGTTTTGATGATTTAGCCATAGGCGCTCCTAATGAAGATATTAATGGTGATGATGATGCAGGTGCCGTGAATATCGTATATGGCAGTGTCGATGGCGTTAAAATTGAAGAGGGGTTCTGCCAATTGTGGAATGGTGACAGCCCTGGGTTAGTAGGCAGCGCAGAAGGAGATGATTGGTTTGGTTTTGCATTGAGTTCTGGTGACTATAACAACGACGGGTTTGACGATCTGGCCATAGGGGCTCCCCATGAAAAAATTGGTAACGCTGAAGACGGTGGGGCGGTGAGTATTATTTACGGCAGTGCTGAAGGTTTAACAGCTAGAAATGATACCTATCTTCATCAAGATACCAGCAATGTAGCCAGCAGTGCAGAGGGCGATGATCAGTTTGGTTATTCGTTGGCGTCAGGTGACTTTAACAATGATGGTTACGCGGATTTGGCAGTGGGCTCACCCAATGAAAATCGCACAGCTGGTGGCAATGACAATGACGGCATGGCCCATGTTTTTTATGGAAGCAGCACCGGTATTAAAGCTATTGGCTCAACTGATTGGGCGCAAGATGTTGGCACTGTAAATGGCACGGCACAAACAGATGATCGCTTTGGTTGGTCTTTAGCGGCAGGTGATTTTAACAATGACGGCTTTGATGATTTAGCCGTGGGTGTGCCAAAAGAAGATGTAAACGGAGACGATAATGCAGGCTATGTTAACGTTTTATTTGGTAGTGACATAGGTATTGATGATGCTGCAGATCAGTCTTTTCATCAGGATACGAATGGCATAGCGAGCGGTACTGAAGATGATGACCATTTTGGTTTCGCGTTGGCAGCAGGTGATTTTAACAATGATGGTTTTGCTGATTTAGCCATCGGTTCACCTAAAGAAGATGTGCTAGCAGGAGATGATAATAACGATGGTCTCATTCATATTTTGTATGGACGAGCCTCTGGTTTGAGTGGTGACGGATCTAAAATGTGGAATCAGTCAGTGGGAACAGTAAATGGAACTGCCGAGAAAGACGACCATTTTGGCTATTCCTTGTCTGCCGGTGATTTTAACGGAGACGGCTATGATGATTTGGCCATTGGTTCACCCAATGAAGACACCAATGGTGAATGGGATACTGGTAGTGTGAATGTTTTATTTGGAAGAAGCAGCGGCCTTGATGATGCAGGTGATGAATCATTTACACAGGATTCCGTAGGTGTAGTGAACAGCCCTGAAAGAGATGATCGCTTCGGTTGGTCTGTGGTAGCGGGGGATTTTAATGGTGATGGTTATAGCGACTTAGCAGTGGGGGCCCCTAAAGAAGATTTAAATCGAGGGGGAAATAACAATGACGGCCAAGTTCATACATTTAGTGGCAATAGTGGCGGCTTAACTGGTAATGGTGATCACCTTTATCAATAAAAATTTAAGTTGATAATCAGTGCCTCAATTTTAATTTGAGGCTTCATTAGATTAGATTTCAAGCTTCATTGGCAAGGGTGGTAGACAGCCAAGCCTCTAAAAGGAAAGGAAAGTGAAAGTATTAATTCTTTTACCTAAGTGTGATTACGATCCAACTGAAACGGCTGTTCCGTGGATTGAAATGGTTAAGGCTGGGCATGATCTTTATTTTGCCACTCCAGAAGGTGAACCCGCTTATGCTGATCCTCGTTTAGTGGATGGCGGCTTTTCACTTTTGTCGCCAATTTTTATGACCCGTAAGATCGATATTAAAAAATATCAGACCATGGTGGCGAATGAGCAATTTTTACACCCTCTTTCATATGCCGATGTATTAGCAGCGGCCTATGACGCTTTGTTTATTCCTGGTGGCCATGCTCCTGGGATGAAAACCATGATTGACTCGGTAACGGCTCAGAGTATTTGTCGTCACTTCTTTCAAAATGATAAACCCGTTGCCGCCGTGTGCCATGGTGTTCTTTTACTGGCTCGCAGCAAGAATAGAACTGGTTTATCAGTGCTAGATGGACGTCTCAGTACGGCACTGCCAGCATCAGTGGAGCTGTCTGCATGGGCTGCTACAGCATTGTGGTTGGGTAGATATTACCGCACTTACCCCATAACGGTAGAGCGTGAGGTGAGTGAAGCGCTGGGCCAAGAAGGACGCTTTTATAAAGGGCCACTTTTGCCAATACGGGATAAGGAAGAATCCCTGCGTTTTGGCTTTACAGTACGTGATGATAATTATCTAAGTGCCCGTTGGCCGGGTGACTGTAATAAATTTTCAAAGGATTGGATAAAACTTTTAGCCGAGTATACCCAAAGAAAACAAGACGGCAGAGGAATGGCGAAAAGTTTACAAAAGATCGGCTGGGTTTATTAACTGGCTATATGGCAAGTAAACCAAAATGATCAGGCGGGCTATTCATTGGTTTGAAGGTTCGCCAGTGATGGTTATGTTGTTCAAAATATATATCCATAAAAAATTAAAATAACAAGAGAGGAGAATTATGATTATGGCCTTATTCGTGCGCTTTAGGCTCACCTTGAAAACAGGGTTGATGTTACTGTTAATTTCGTTCGCATCATCGGTTTTGGCTGTGGGGGAATCGGCATTGTACCCAGTTGAAAATGTCGATTATTTTCTTAATGACATAGGAACGGCCAAACTAGGGTCGAAGGATAAAGGTTGTCACGCCCAAGGTATTAAATTTGATGGGCAACATTATTATTTTACATGCATGGATACCAACGGTGACCATGCCAGTTTTTTATATGTGCACGATGCCAATGGAGAATTGATTAAAGAATTCACCCAGGGCAGCGAGTTTCAGCACCCCAGCGGAATACTGTTATACAAGGGTTGGGCTTACACAGGGTTCACTCATCAAGGTTTTTTAAATTTATCCTATGACTCAGAGCTGTGGCGGTTTAACGGGGAAGGGGATGTGGAATACCAAGGATGGTTTGACCATTCGGTGGGGTTTGTGGGGGCTAAATCTCCAAACATGTATAACCCTGAACTAAAGGTTAAAACAAACTACTCATCCTACACCCAGTATTACATGCGTAATTGTAAAGGCACCGCTGGCAGTTGTAATCGCTATAATAATGTCACCACAGGAAAAACCGTGGGCCCGGTTACCAAGCTAAGTGATAGCGTTCAGGATTGTGATTATTATTATAAAAATGGTGCATGGTATAAGGCATGTATTTTATTTTCAGATGACGAAAACAAGATACGAGTGTGGAAAGCAAATCAAACAATACTGGCCAAAGACAATGCATTAAAAACTTTAGTAATGGATGGCCAGCCAGGCCACTCTGGAGGGTTCGGTTTTTATACCGATCCTGATGGCAGCAAATGGGTCGTTACCTCTCCACCTCCCGCTACAGATTCAGATTGTGGTCGTCGCGCTTGTGGCGGCTGTGGACTGGTGGGAAAAAACGTATGCACTTGTACTGATAAGAAAAATCGACAACGGGTTAGATTTTATCGTTTTTCTAATTTCAACTGGCCAGGATAGATCGCTCAAATTAAATATAAAAAAAGCCCAAACAACTTTCATTATTTGGGCTTTTTTCCTACATGGATATAGGTACGCCGTTTTATGTATGGAACATATCAACGTGTGCTCTTTAGAAAAACTCACCGCTAGATAGGTATCCTGTTTAAAGCGATATCAGTACATCCTGTACGTCAACAGGCGCGAGCCATTTCATTAAAGTAAAGTATGCGTAATTTTGGCATGGCTATTAAAATCTAAAAATAACAAACCGGTTACCAGTAGTACTTTTTGATATTTTATTATTGTTATTACTTTCACGGGAGGTCATATACTTATTTTTATATGGCAAAATTATTCCTGAGAATACAATACTGAAAATTAGAGCTTTTGCGCCTTTGGGCTAGCAATTCAAGACAGGTATTATCCCATTAAGCCAGCTGATTCATTGTGCGAATAAAGGGCGCAAAGCGCCTAGCGATAAGCTTCTTTGATTAGCGGGGTCTTTTAAGTTGTATTAGCTTTGCTTGTATCATTGATGTGATCGAGTAAAACCAAAATAAGAGCAATGATAGGGAGGTTTTTAGTGATAGGGCCAAATGGATGTAGCCAAAACTCGGGAGCAATGAAGGAAAGTAAAATAGAGTAGAAAATGATGACGCTAATCTGAAACTTCAAGCACCATTTTAACTGGTATTTAGACAGTAACCAAAATCCTATTAAAATATCCAAGATACTCCCTGATACAAGTAAGAGCTCAGCTGTAAAATCTTTTATCCCAGCTTTCTCTAAAATTTCGTATCCAATTTCTGGTGAAAAATAAAACGAAGTGATACCTGTAAATATCCAGAGAATGGATAGGGAGAATAGAGCTAGCCGTTGGTTTATTGTGTTCATTTTGGTCTACAAAAAGGGTTTGAAAATCATGAGATAAAAGATAGAAATAACCATAAAAAAGGCTGGAACCCCTAATAAAAACCAGACTTTAAAAAGAGAGTGAAAAGAGTCGGGAATCGTCTCTTGGTCAACACTCGCTTCTATTATGCTCTTCAATCTATACTGAATGCGTACCACGGGTAACCAGCAAGCGCCTATGGCTAAAAACAAGGTTAAGACAGAGTAGAACCAAGTGGAAGTATATGAATAATTTAGCTTATGCATTAATAGAAAGCCTGTGATTACCTGAATGATAATGGCAGGAGCAGTAAATACCCAGTCCCCTAAGATTACATTTTTACAGGTTACCAATAGGGCGGTGGCAGATTTGGAAAGATAGGCGGTCAGCATAAAAAAGGCAATACCAGCTCCCGTGCCCAACAGAACCGTTGAGGAAAGAATGTGAATTAACTTGAGTGTTAAGTAACTATCCATCACAAGACTCCTGAGTGGTTAAGCCGAGGCTTTCAATGTAAGGAGAGAAATCGGCCAATTCATATAGTCCTAAGCAAGGCATTGCCCCTGTAATGTTTGTTCCCTGAAATATTAGCTTTCTGGCCATTATAATGGCAGAAACCGTTGGAATGTAGGGCCCAACACCATTGTCAGCAAATAAGGTCCATATAATTTTTTTGGTCGTTCTCCCATCCTCACCATTTATGGATATACGCATGGCACCTTTATTAGTTCCAAACACAGAAAAAATTTTACTTATAAAATAAATTGGTTTGGTGAGTTTGTTCCAGGCTTGAAACAGACGTAATTTGGTTAACCAAGCCATTATGTTCATCGTTAAATGCAAAACAGTGAGCTCTAAACCGGCTTGAAAAGAAACTGAACCTTTCACGTTATAACGTGTTGGATAAATGGAAAGGTCTGGTACATCAACATTAGCGAGCCAGCGTTTTCCAATAATTCCTCCGAAATTAACCTTTTGTATGTTCATCCAACCATAAGACGGGAATTGCTTGCCGTTCTTAAAGCCGGGAATCGGTTTACCGATATAGGATAATATCCCTCCAATTGTGGCTGCACCTCGTTCTGCTTTGTTCCCAGGAGCAATGGCAATCTCTATATCTTGGATACTGGAAAATTGCGGTTGGTAATAATCCAATACGGCTGATGATAACCCAGGCACAGAGCTAGCCCCGCTTATGATCAACAAGTTCTTTGCTTTAGCTTCTTGGTTTAGGTGTTGGATGTCACAAACAAATTTACTGTCATCGGCAAGGTCAATGTAATGTGTGTCAGCCTCAATGCAGGCTTTAGGAACCCTGTGATCTTGATTTTGAAAAGGGCCGCCTGTATGTATAACAAGGAAGGGAGATAATGACTTCAAATCTTGCCTGAAGCTCTCACTGTTTATATCGATTGCTAAGGCCGTTAACTGTGCGTTAGCGGTAGGCGTTAACTTGTTTACCAAAGTTTGTGCTTTATTTATATTTCGGCCGGCTATCAATAAAGTGATGCCTTGAATGCTAGAAAGATCTTCAGCGATACGTTTTCCAAAGTTGCCATAGCCACCTAAAATTAGAATCTTTCTATTGATCATTTCAAATCTCATTTTTCTTCTATTTAAGGGCAGAGAGACATTGTGACTAAGTGTAAGTAGAAAGTATATCGATTGGAAAGGGAGGGCTGAACTCTAAACAAAAAACTCACCGCTAGATAGGCATCTTGTACGTCAACGGGCGCGAGTTATTTCATCAAAGCCCCTCATGACTGTTATTGAATGCTCTATTTTGATCTCTTTCTCTTTCTCTTTCTCTTAAAGCTTATACAGCTTTAAGAGAAATTGCTGAACGCGCTAGGTCTTCAGGCGGTGGCGTAAAGCTTGTTAAGAGAGCATCTTCAACAGCGACTTAGTACTTTTTCAATGTTGGGAAACGATTCAATACGGTAGAAAGTAAAACCAATAGAGTCGAACCTAGTAGAGTTTCATCGTTCTTATCGCTTGAATCTTCTACAACATGTCCTTGAAAAAGACGGGAAGAACTAGCAAGAACGATATTATCTAGGTCAGCGCAGTGCTTAGATTAACTTAGAATCGAAGTTTACATCTTTAGTATATTAGTGCCATCGTAGTATCTTCAAAGCGTAGGGCTTTTAGACTCTCTTTAGATATTCTGAACTGAAGGGTGCTCAGGTCTCCGAAGCTCCAAAGTATTGTATCGTCCCAGCTTAATTGTAATAGTAATATCGAATCTTCATAAGATACTTCTTCGTACTCAAGTCTGTCATTACGCTCACCATAGCCGAGTATTTGATGTGGGTTATGTGCACTCTCCTTTCTATATTGGTCAATGATTTCTATTTGATTTTCACTAAATACTGATACACCACTATCATTTAGATCGAAAAGCCAGTTTGTGGCAAACATAAAGCTTGATACAGAGGACTCAATAGAAAACCGAATAGTAGAAGAAGCATTGGAATTTGAGGTTGTATTGAGAGCTTTTAAGTAGTTTTCGAATATCCAGTCTCTAAACTCTAAAGCATTATTTAGTGGTACTTTTTCAGAGTGTACTGAGCTTTGTGCAAGGCTCAACCAATTTTCACAGGTTATCATTAAAAAATTCAGAAGTTCATCATCTACTTTTACAATCCCTTTGTTTTTACTAAGCCCTTTTTTAAATTCATGGCAAAATACTTCAATATGAAACCAAGATTGCGGCCAGTCCTTTGCAAAAGGGCTTTCTTTAATCTTTTCTGACTTATATTCCAGCTGTCCCACTAGCCAGTTAGGTAGTTTATCTCGGTCAATTAGATTATGGATGCTTGGGTGTATGTTTTTTTCTTGGTAAGCAAAGTTAGTATCGATGCTTTTCGAAATGAGTTTTTTTCTTTCGATTTTTTGCTCATCAAAAAACGAAAAATTTTCTATATTCTCAGTGTATTCGTGAATAGGATTGTTTATATCCTTATATTTAAAAAATGATACCTCATTTTTAGGGTAGCAATCTCTTGGGTGTACATACAAGATGTCAGGATGCCTATATAAAAATAGTCCGGTCATCATGAGGTCATTGTTAAAAGAGGGGAGTAGCTCTTTACTAGGCTTTGCTTCTTTATCATTTACTTCTTTAGAATACAATACACAGGTTGGTGAAGGGTGTTGGTGCTCTTCAAATGAAATGTCGTAAAAGAAATATAAAACACCCATTTTAGGGAGGTATTTATTGTCTCCAGGCAAGTCTATTAAATTAATTTGAGCAAGAAATGGAAGTTGAGTCTTCTTTCCTTCGTATATAGTTGTGGGCCATGTTAACTGTTTTGGAAGTGTAGGGTATCCGCCGAAATAACTTAATTTTCCAGTGTTATGAATAGATTTTTGTATATAGAGGGCGTCTTTGCCAAGCAGGGATATATATTCTTCTTTAGTATAATTCACTGGTTGATAGCCTAATTTCAAACTGTAGGCTACTAATCTATTGGTATGTTTGATGTATGTAAAATAAAAACTCAAACCCTATTGAAATTTAAGGCCTTGCCATTTATTAAAAATCTAATAACGGGTTTTAAAAGCAAAAAAGCCCAAACAATTCTCATTGCTTGGGCTTTTTTATGCTTTAAGAAAAAACTCACCGCTAAATAGAAATCCTATCTAAAGCGATATCAGTACATCCTGTACGTCAACGGGCGTAAGTCATCTCTTAAAAGGCGTCAGAGATGTATTTCAATCCCTGACTTTTTTATTTTCTTTTAAAGCATTGCGCCGCTGGCGAACATCCATGTTCTACGCGGCATGACCTACAAGGATGTAAAAAATGCCGAGAGCTGTATGGAACAGCTTTGGCAAGTACACCCTGTATGTCATTAAACCACTTTAAGAGGAATCGCTGGACGCGCTAGGTCTTCAGACGGTGGCGCGAAGCTTGTTAGGTTAATACCTGCAACGGCTTCTTTGTACTCAGCCATTGTTGGGAAGCGACCCAGCATAGTAGACAGTACAACCATTGGCGTAGAACCTAGTAGAGATTCACCTTTCTTTTCCTTAGAGTCTTCTACAACACGGCCTTGGAAAAGACGAGTAGAAGTGGCAAGAACAGTATCACCGGCTTCTGCTTTCTCTTGGTTACCCATGCATAGGTTACAACCAGGGCGTTCTAGGTACATGATGTTTTCGTACTTAGTACGGGCTGCTTCTTTAGGGTTTGTATCAGAGAATTCAAAACCAGAGTATTTCTCTAGAAGTTCCCAATCACCTTCTGCTTTTAGCTCATCAACGATGTTGTATGTTGGTGGCGCAATCACAAGAGGTGCTTTGAAGCTGATTTCTTTGCCTTGTGCTTCCATGTTGCGAAGCATAGCAGCAATGATTTGCATGTCGCCTTTGTGCACCATGCAAGAACCAACAAAACCTAGGTCAACTTTACGGCCTTCGTAGAAAGAAGTAGGACGGATTACATCGTGCGTATAACGCTTAGAAACGTCTTCGTTGTTTACGTCAGGGTCAGCAATCATTGGCTCGTCGATCAAGTCTAGATCTACAACGATTTCAGCGAAGTAGTTAGCGTTGTCATCAGGGGCAAGTGCTGGCTCAACACCTGACTGGATGCCAGCAATACGCTTGTCAGCAAGATCGATAAGACCTTGAAGCATGTTTGCAGAGTTTTCCATGCCTTTGTTAATCATGATCTGGATGCGCGCTTTAGCCAATTCTAAAGATTGAACCAAAGTGTCATCAGTAGAAATACAGATAGAAGCCTTAGCTTTCATTTCTGCAGTCCAGTCAGTGAAGGTAAACGCTTGGTCAGCAAGCAAAGTACCGATTTGAACTTCGATTACACGGCCTTGGAAAACGTTTTCGCCGAACTTGTTAAGCATTTGCGCTTGAGTTGAGTGAACAACATCACGGAAATCAACGTGGTCTTTCATGTGGCCTTTAAAGGTCACTTTAACAGACTCAGGAATTGGCATAGCACATTCGCCAGTAGCAAGTGCGATCGCAACCGTACCAGAGTCAGCACCGAACGCGACACCCTTAGACATACGAGTGTGAGAGTCACCACCGATGATGATGGCACGATCATCAACAGTGATGTCGTTCAATACTTTGTGGATTACGTCAGTCATTGAATGATAAACGCCTTTCGGATCACGTGCTGTGATGACGCCGAATGCGTTCATGAATTCCATTAGCTTAGGCGTGTTAGCCTTGGCTTTGTTGTCCCATACAGAAGCTGTGTGACAACCAGACTGGAAAGCACCATCAACACCAGGATCGATAGTAGAGGCCGCCATGGCTTCTAGTTCCTGACACGTCATTGGGCCCGTTGTATCTTGGGAACCTACGATATTCACTTTAACGCGAACGTCAGAACCTGTGTGTAGAGGCGTATTCGATGCCACACCTACTGCGTTACGGTTGAAGATTTTTTCAACAGCAGTAAGGCCTTGGCCTTCAACAGAAATTTCTTTAGAAGCCGCAAATACGGTTGGCGCTTCAACACCTAATGTTTCAGCCGCGAACGTTTGTAGTTTCTTACCGAAAGTCAGAGCGTATGAACCGCCGGCTTTCATGAATTCAACTTTCTGTGGAGAGAACGCATCAGAAACATCAACAAGCTCTTTGTCGCCGTTGTAAAGTTTCTTAGTTTTAGTATTGATGGTAAGAACCGTACCAGTGGCCACTGAGTAAGCTTCTTCTAATACGTTGTCGCCGTTAGCATCTTTAACTGCGTTGCCGTTAGCGTCTAATTTTTTAACCCAGTTTTTAAGGTCAAGACCAATACCGCCGGTTACACCAACAGTGGTTAAGAAGATTGGTGCGATACCGTTAGTACCCGCAACAACTGGTGCGTTGTTAATGAACGGAATGTAAGGAGATGTCTTCTTACCCGCCCAAAGAGCTACGTTGTTCACACCCGACATACGAGAAGAACCAACACCCATTGTGCCTTTTTCAGCGATTAGCATCACTTTAGCATTTGGGTGTTTTTTACCAAGCGCTACAATTTCTTGCTGAGCGGCCGGTGTGATCATGCACTGGCCGTGTAATTCGCGGTCAGCACGTGAGTGAGACTGGTTACCAGGAGAAAGAAGGTCAGTAGAGATATCACCTTCAGCGGCGATGTAAGTTACTACGTCAATTTTCTCATCGATTTCAGGAAGCTTAGTGAAGAACTCAGCAGCTGCGTAGCTTTCTAAAAGGTCTTTAGCAATGGCGTTGCCTGCTTTGAAAGCGTCAGAAATACGTGAAGTATCTGCTTCGTATAGGAATACTTGAGACTTAAGCACTTCACCAGCCGCGCGAGCGTTAGCATCGTCAGAAAGTGCGATGTCTAAAAGCGCTTCAATAGAAGGGCCGCCTTTCATGTGAGACAGTTGCTCAAGAGCGAATTCAGCAGAAATCTCTTCTACTTTCTCTTGGCCAAGTACGATTTCTTTTAAGAAGGCAGCTTTAACGACCGCGGCTGGGGTGGTACCTGGAATCGTATTGTAGATGAAGAAGTCTAGAGAAGCGGTGCGGTGCTCATTACCTGTGTCTTTAATTTGAGCGATGATCTCAGATAGTAGATCGCTTCCATCAATCGGTTTTGGGTTCAATCCAAGGTCGTTTTTACGAACCTCAATTTCTGCTAGGTATTCTGTATACAAGCTCATACGAATCTCTCACTCAATATCAAATTAACCTGTGACTTTCCGCCATCAGGTGTTGGACTGTGAAACAGGCCAACTTAAAAATAACGGCGGGATTATAGGTCAGATAGCTCTATAATTTAAGCTAAGCCTAGTCTCAATTGGCCATAAATCTAAAAAATCTGGCTTATACTGGTTATTGATTTAACTTATTTTGGTTAAAAAGCACCCGTTGTCACGCTACAGCCCTTAATTTGCACCCTCATGGCGAAGTGAGGGCTTTTTCAGTGCATGAAAACGATTATTAACAACCCAGAGTTCTTACGAAATTTAACCCTTAATGACACTTTAAATATCAGTTTCAAATAGGAATGATTAGCTTTTGGCCCATATTTTTTAGTGGTAGTGATCACCCTAATTAGGCATAAACATAGGCGGTATTATTTAGATTTAATCAGGATAAACTCGTCTGTGTTCCTAGCATGTTAATCCATAAATAGACTTAGAGCCGGTTAGTAATGGCAAGGTTTAATTTAGTTTTAATTTGTTTGTTAATGCTTGTTCAATGCGGGTGGTCATGTAATTAATACAGCATCGAAAAGCTCTTTTCTATGATGTTAAAAGGCTCAAATCCTTGGGTAGGGTTAGTTTAAAAGCTAACCCTGTTTGTGTCTCTAGAATTTCAATTGACCCTTTTAATACTTGGCTGGTTAAATTAAATACCAAGTACATGCCTAACCCTGTTTTTCCTTTGATGCCTCGTTGGGTGGTATAAAACGGGTTAAATAAAGTTTGTTTATTTTCAGCGCTTAATCCAACGCCGTTATCTTGGTAAATGATTTCAATGTTGTCATTGTCCTGTGTGGCATTAATGGTAATTTGATTGTCTTGATCACTTTGGAAAGCGTGGTCAAGGCTATTCGTTACCAGTTGTTCAATGACTTCGAAAATGGCTTGAGCATAGTGATATATACAAAGCGTTGGCTTGCAGTTTATGGTGACGTTAACCTTTAATTGCCCGATCCTTTCTTGTTGTGTCTGTATAGACTCATTGATGAGCGTTATTAAGTGGCTTTCAACTTGTTCGTAATCGGTTTTTAAAATGGTGCTAATTTTAAATTGCTGTATGAGTTCACTAACCTTAGCAAGATTGGCTTCAGTGAAATCCAAGGACTCCAGTTCCTGCATAATAACGTCTTGAAATAAATCACGGGTTAAGGCTTTTTCGTGATAGCTATCACTGAGCCGTGACACTAAGTCTCTTATGTGACTTAAGGCGGTCATAGAGCTGCCAAGAGGCGTATTTAGCTCATGACAAATCCCCATGATCAATTGCTCCATCGAGGCCATTCTTTCTTTAAGGGCTTGCTCTCTCAGGGTTTCATTTTCTTTGCGTTCACTAATGTCTATGAGTGACCCTTCGTAATGCGCTACGGCTTCATCGCTGCCTTTTGAAGGGCGCATAGATAATGACACCCACAACGCTTTGCCGTCTTTACGTTTTAGTTGCTCTTCAAAGTCAATGACGCGTCCATTGACTCTCAACAGCTTTAACAATCTGGCCGGCATATTCGGGTCATGGGCTAATAACTCGATATTAGCCGCAACCGGCGATGCCATGAGAGATGCGTTGGATGGGTAGCCCAGTATTTGCGTGAAGGCGCTATTGACGGATATTAACTGCCCGTTTTTTTTAACTTGGAAGTTACCCGATAACGAATCACTGTACAGGTCAGCATAACGTCTAAGGTTTTTAATGTTTTCTTTTTGGGCGAATAAACGCTCTTTTTTGGCGGTATCGATGCGCTGGGCTAATGCCAGTGACAACACCACCATTTCAATGAAAAAACCAATTTGATAGGCATGTTGGGTAAAGAAATTGGTGGGCAGTAAGCCTAAACTTTTCAAATTATTGCTCATTAAGCCCACGCTAAAAAGCAGTACTGCCACGGTAAAGTAAATGGCAGAGCGATCTCCCTTTAAGGAAAGGTGTAACCCTAAAAGTAATGAAGAGCCGTTAACTATGAGTGCAAAAATAACTTCTACCGGCACGATGATGTGATAAGGCAGAATGATCGCCAATAGAGGCAGGGGTAAAACACAGTAAAACAAGCCTAAGAAATACTGGCGATACCAGGTTTTAACTTTCATTATATTTAATAATTCAAACATGAACATTAAAGAGGTGGCTTGAATTAAGGCATTAAAAAACGGGAAAACTAAGGTGTTTAAGTGTGGAGTTGATGGCCATAATACTTGAAACGCAAAGCCATCATAGCTGTTGGATACCACCATCATGGCAAAGGCGTTGACCACATAAAGAGCATAAAGCCGGTCGCGAATAGCAATGTAAATAAATAAGTTGTAAATCAACATCAGCCATAAAATGCCCGATACCCAGCCTCTTAAAAATATACTGTCATTATTATGATCAACAAACACCTCATTAGAAGAAAACAATAAGGGTACTTCTAATGCTCCTTGGCTTTCGACGCGCAAAAATACACTGAGTGTTTGCTGAGCTTTTAAAGGGTATGCAAACACAAAATCAATGTGGTTCACCGCACGAGTATCAAAGTCTCTAAGGTCACCTGTTTGGTAGGTTTCATAGGGTGAGTTATTGATAAAGCTGTAGTGATCTAAGAAATCTAATAGGGGGTAGGGGATGTGTAATACGTAATCGCCGTCTTGATTGGCTTGTACGGTGAATTTAAGCCACAGGCTGGCATCTTGAAAACCAAAGTTAATGGAATTACCGGTGATGGGTTGCCAGCTCTGTGATTCCCTAACCCGTTTAATATCCCATGTTTTAGATGAATCAAACAGAAAATCCACTTCCTGAATGAGGTGATAATAGCGAGAGTCATCAACGTGTATGACGCTATTACCACAGCTTATAGAAGGCAGAAAAGCCATTAAGCATGCCATGAGCCAAAGAGCCTTTACATTCACACTCACTCCAATACTTTGCCCATGTTTATTGGGTTAATAATAGCATAGCGGTGTCTTTAGTCGGTGATAGGGGGCGCAATTGAAGGTTTTGTTTACTGTTTGTCTTAGGAGTTTAAATACCGCTTTAAATAATTGTCTTAAAGTAAGGGTTATTTGGGGCTTATTGAAAATTCCCTGTGTATAGGGATTATTTGCTATCTTGTTGTTCATTTTATATTTAGGAATCAGTAATGGCGCATGAAATTTTAGTGGGGCTTGAAGTGTTAGATGACGAAAAATATCGGCAATACCGAGCGGCCATGATGCCAATATTGGCTCAATATCAAGGGGCGTTTGGTTATGATTTTACAGTGTCTAAGGTATTAAAATCCCCTACACAAGAGCCCATTAACCGTGTATTTACACTGTGTTTTCCCAATGCCAATAATATGGATAGCTTTTTTAGTGACGCTGAATATTTAACCGTTAAAGCACTCTATTTTACTGATTCAGTGGCCAGCACCACTATTATTTCAAGCTATGAGAAGTAACGGGTAAATACGGTTTTTCAGGAAAATAATAAATCTGTACATTTGTCTGCTAAATAAGGCAATCATTGATTGCTTGGTGAGCAAAAACTGCATTATGATCCTGCTCCTGCATTTTCCTTAAAGGAAGAAGTGGCAACCAATAAAAATAAGAGCAAGACATTATGGACCACATAGACACGGCTTTAATGGGCGCATTTACAAACTACCGTTTAAGTAAAGATGATGGCCTTCCCTTACGTGAATATTTACTAAAATATAAAGGCAATGTGGCCAAGCTAAGAGAGATACAAGAAAAGTCGTTTGCCATGGTGGGCGAATATTTACAGCGCCAGCCCACCTTTGACGCCCATGCGTTTGGCTGGCTTGAAACCCTTATTAAGGTTCTCGAAGACATTAAATACGGCGAGGACCCCCGTCATAATTCATGTAAACGTTAATATCTGATGGCTTAGCAATCTCGCCATTATTGGTATGAATAATGTGCCAACGTAGCAGGTTTATACAAGTTCATAGCAGGTGCAAAGAGTAGGCTTGGTTCATCTTAATTAGGAGGTGACCATGCCATTGCCCATCACTCAAACGCCGCTCCAGCCTCAATCCCCTTATCTTGTTAGTACTGAAATGCTGGACTTTGAAAGCCCTGCCATTCAAGCGCTTATTGCTGAGCAGAAATGGCGCAGCTTAAAGCCTTTTGATGCCATTGGTGCCGTGTATGACTATGTGCGCGACCAAATGGCTTTTGGTTACAATAAATCAGATACCTTGAAAGCCAGCAATGTTTTGAAAGACGGTTATGGGCAATGCAACACCAAGGGGACATTATTAATGGCGTTGCTGCGGGCCCTTGGTATTGAATGCCGCCTTCACGGTTTTACGATTTTTAATGCCTTACAAAAAGGCGCTATTCCAAACTATTTATTTGTATTGGCCCCTAAGCGCATTATTCATAGCTGGGTGGAAGTGAAGCTTAATGGTCAATGGCTTAATCTTGAAGGTTACATTATTGACCAAGCGTACTTAACTCAAGTACAGGCCACCTTCGCAGGTCAATGCCAATCGTTTAGTGGTTACGGTATTGCCACGCCCTGTTTGGCCGCGCCCAATGTGCACTGGCAAGGGCAGTCTACCTACATTCAGAAAGAAGGCATTGCCGATGATTTCGGGGTGTATGAGCAGCCCGATCAGTTTTATGAGGCCCATGGTACTAATTTGTCAGGACTCAAGCGCTGGCTGTTCGCTTATGGCTTACGCCACCTTATGAATATGAACGTAAAGCGCATTCGTCAGGGAAAAGTGCTGAAAAGCCATTAATGAAACCTAAAAACCAATAAAACTCTTTTCTTGACTGTTTGGTCAGGTTATATTGCGCCCGCCTAGAATAATCGTGTTAATAACGGGCAATTTAGTGCAGTTTCAGCCAAAGCTGCTTGAATTAAAAAGTGTTCACTTTTTAAACTGCAAGATAATTTGTAATAGTCTAAACGTCTCCTATGTTGCATTACTCACGTATAAATAATGCACCTTGGATGACAGGAAACCCCAGAGGAGCTTATGGTAGATCAGGTCGGTAACAGCGAAGAACTTCCGCGCAGAAAGTTTATTAAGCAGTGTGTGGTAGCTGGTGTAACCCTGTATACCGCACCCTTGGTTTTGTCATTAAATGAAGCGGTGGCACAAGCGTCTAACTCTAGCCAGGTTTTAGGGTACAAAGCCCCCAAGTTTCGCCTAGATGGCATTGCCAAAGTCACTGGTCAAAAAGTATACGGCCGAGACTTTCGTGCCCAAGACATGGCCGGCTGGCCAAAAGAACAGGCCTACGGGTTTGTGATACGCGCCACCAAGGTCGACCACACCTTTTCCCATGTGGATTTAACCGATATCCCCGAAAACGCTCAGCCATTTAAAGTGATTTTGGCGGAAGATTTAGTTAAACAAAAATTAGAATTACCGCCATTTTTTGGCAATGACATGCTGGTGGCTAAAAATGCCGCGCCACAGTATTACGGTCACGCGGTGGCCATTTTATTATTTGAAAACTTTGACCAATTTAAAGAAGCTAAATTAAAGCTGCAGTTTAATGACAATGTGGTGCGTTACGGAAAATCCACTAAGCCATTCACCAGCAACCCATACGCCGCATGGCGAATTGTTCGTGAAGAAGGTAAGCAAGGTGCGTCGGGCAAAGACAAGTACTCACCCTTGCAAGATGGATTGTTTTTCCCAAGCTACCAGCGCCGCATGCCAGTTTGGAAAGGAGACCCTAATCAAGCGGGCAGTGTCAGTGAACGTGGCTTGTATTATGGCAATGAAGTGCAACAGAAAATGCAAAAAAATGCCGACGACTGGCTGATCATTGACGAGCAATACACCTCGCAAAGTGTTGACCCTATGATGATGGAACCCGAAGCCTTTAATGGTTTCTGGGAAGAAGCCACTAAAACCCTACACGTGGTGGCCACCAGTCAGTCTCCTCACGATTACCAAGAGCAAGTGGCTGAAATTTTAGCCCACAGTAAGATGGGTCATTCCATTAAAAATATTGTGGTGCACAGTGCTTATGTAGGCGGTGCCTTTGGTGCTAAAGATCATTCTATTTTCCCTTATTACGGCACCATCGCCGCTTTGTTCTCAGAAGGCCGTCCTCTTTACTTAGCCAACGACCGGTTTGAGCAATTTCAGGCAGGCTTGAAGCGTCACCCATTTATCATGGATAACAAGTTGGCCTTTGATAAAAAAACCGGCCAATTGCAAGGCTTACACAGCAAAATGAATTTAGATGGGGGCGGGCGCAGTAACTTCAGTAGCGCCATTGCCATGGTAGGGGCCAGTGCCATTCAGGGTATTTATTATTTACCTCGTAATGACATTCAAGCCACGGCTCACCAAAGTAACAACGTTGACTGCGGCTCCATGCGGGGCTTTGGTACATTGCAAACCATGTCGTCCATGGAAATGATGCTTAATGAAGCGGCTCAAAAGTTAGATATGGACCCCATTGAGTTGCGTGAAAAAAATATCATGAAAACGGGTTTCCGCAATACTCAGGGCGCCATTCCTAATGGTGAATTACGTTACGGGGAAATTTTAGAAAAGGCCAAGCAGCACACCATGTGGACGCAGCGTGCAGCGCGTAAACAAGAATTTGAAAAAAACAATCCGCATATGTTGTTCGGTACCGGCTTTGGTATTGCCACAAAAGATTATGGCACCGGTGCTGCGGCTCCTAGTTCCGCTGTGCGCATTAGCCCAGAAGGCAAAATTGAGTTAGACATTGTCTTCATGGAAATGGGCACCGGCACACAAACTTCGCAAGCAGTATCGGTGGGTAAATTCCTAGGCTCTACTGCGCATCAAGTGAACCTTGCTAAAATGGATAGTTGGGCTGCGTTAAAGCAGTTTCAAACCGACAACCCTTATATTACTTCCCAAGCTCGTCAAGATGAGATGGCGCAAAATCCGCAGTGGACACCCGTAGTGGCCATGGCGTCCAGTGCTTCCATGTCGTCTTATTTTCAAACCCATACCAGTCATGGCGCTGCCCGCGTTTTATACCGCTACGGTTTGTGGCCAGCGGCGCAACATATTTGGAGCGGCTCCACAGAGAAGGTGGCCAATAAACGCATTAGCTTTAAAGATATAGAGCTTGCCAAATGGAAAGATGAAATGCTTACCATGCCAGGTAAACCATCTTTGCCGTTAGCGCAGTTGGCAGCGAAAGCCCACGAGCTGGGCCTAGTAACTGGGGTAATGACCCACGCGTTTAACCGTTGGTCTTGGGCTGATGCGCAATTTAGCATTTTAGGCAATAAAGAAACCCTAGAGCTAGACGGCTTAGCGTTGCAGTACGGCAACGGCGCCGATAAACGTCGTAAAAATTTAATGAAGAGCCATGGTTATCATTTAATTAACCGCCAAAAAATGAATTACCCAGCAACGGCCATGAATAACGCCATGGTGACCTATTACGCCCCGTGCGCCACGCTAGTCGATGTGGCTGTAAATAAAGGCAATGGCAAGGTAGCCGTGGTGAAAACCCATTCGTGGTTAGATTGTGGCACCCCTTTAGTGAGCAAATTAGTAGAAGGTCAAATAGAAGGCGGAGTGGCCATGGGCATTGGCCATGCGTTGTTTGAAGAGTTGCCTTTAGGAGAAGAAGGCCCAGGTACCGGACAGTGGAACTTAAACCGTTACGATTTAGCCAAGGGTAAAGATGTGGGGGTATGGCAACATACTCATACCTTACTTGAGCCTTTAAATGAAAATACCCCAAGTAAAGGCATAGGCGAAGTGGTGATGATTCCAGTGGTGCCAGCCATTGCTGAAGCGGTTTACCAAGCCACCAACGTACGTTTTAGATCCTTACCCATTACCGCCAAAAAAGTGAAAGAGGCCTTGCAGTCATGATGAAAAATATGACCCATATGCAAAACATTAATAATGCCTTTTCAGTTTTAAAAACCCAGAAAATTAAGGGGTTAAAGTAATCATGAGCCAAACCATAAATATGAACATCAACGGCCAACAAATTGGCCCGGTTGAAGTCAGCGATCACACCATGATGATTGAATTTTTACACGAAAAACTGAATTTAACCGGCACCAAATTTGGTTGTGGCGCCGGGGTGTGTCATGCCTGCGTGGTACTGGTAGACAATGAAGATGGCACCACCAGTGTCGAGCGCAGTTGCATTTCTGGTGCGGGTTATTTTGATGGTAAAAAAGTACGTACCGTTGAAGGGCATGCAAAAACCAACGAGCAAGGGGAGGTGAGTGAATTATCTCCCGTGCAACAAGCATTTTTAGAGCATTACAGTTTTCAATGTGGTTGGTGTACGTCGGGCTTTGTCAATACCGCCACGGCTTTGGTAGAAAAACTCGCTAAGAATCCTATCAATAAAGACCAGGTAGAAAAAACCGTTGAAGATGCGTTGCAAGATAATATTTGCCGCTGCACCGGTTACGTAAAATACTACCAAGCGGTAAAAGAGTTAATTCTAAAAACCCCTGGGTTAACGGTATAGGAGGCCACATGAAAAATATAAAAACTTTGTTTGTATGGTTGGCTTTTTTATTGCTGGCTGCGCAGTTTTCACAGGCGCAAACCGCAAGCCAAGAGCAAATTGAAAAAGGTAAGTATTTAGCGGTGGCAGGTGACTGCATTGCTTGTCATACCGCACCAGAGGGCATGCCGTTCGCGGGTGGCTTACCCATGCATACCCCATTTGGTGTGTTATACAGCACCAATATTACTCCAGATAAAAACACTGGTATTGGAAAGTACAGCTACGAGCTGTTTCGCCAAACCATGCACGAAGGCAAAGGCAGTGCAGGGCACTTATATCCTGCCATGCCGTACACCTCTTATACCTTGTTAACGGAAGAAGATACCCAAGCTTTGTATGCGTATTTCATGAGCTTGCCCGCTGTGATGCAAGTTAATCGCGATAATGAAATTGCCTTTCCATTTAACTTACGTTTTGGTTTAGGGTTTTGGAAAGCATTATTTGCTGAGGACACCAGTTTTGAAAAAGACCCTGATAAAAGCGTGAATTGGAATCGCGGCAATTATTTAGTGAATGCCCTTGGCCATTGTGGTGAATGCCATACCCCCAGAAACTTTACCATGGAGCTAGATTTAACACGCCCCATGCAAGGCAATGTGATTGCTGGGTTTGAAGCCAGCGACATAACTCCTGGGCGTTTAATTGCTCAAGGTTGGACGAAACCGGAATTGGCTTCGCTTTTTAAAAATGGCTACAGCGATAAAGGTACCGTGTTTGGTGAAATGTCCATGGTGGTGTATCACAGTTTAAGTCGCTTAAATGAGAGTGACATGAATGCCGTGACCAGCTACTTGTTAGACAGTGATAAACCGGTTGAAGCAAAACCCATTATTGCACGCACGCCAGATAAAAAAGCCGCAGGTCATAATACCTATGTAAATATGTGTTCAGGCTGTCACGGCTTAGAAGGGCAAGGTAAGCCGAAAATAGCCCCTGCCATGCAAAGCAATGCCACCATTAATCGCCCAAGTTTATACAACAGTGTGGCGGTTTTATTACGAGGCATTCCCAGTCAAAAATACAATGCCACCACTGCTTTTTACGCAATGGACTCATTTGAAGAATTATCTAACCAAGAAATGGCTGATTTAATAAATTACATGCGCAAAGCTTGGACCGATGAGTCTCCAAATGTCACCGCCGATCAAGTGTCGCGTATTCGTGATGAATTAGAAGGAGATGGTTTGATTGGTGTGGGGTCTGGGCACGCTGAGTTTTAATTTAATGTAAGTCCGTTAATAGAGTACTCATAAAAGGAGAGCCGCCATCTGAATTTTTCAATGGCGGTTTTTTTGTGGGTGCTGGGTTAAGCGGTTAGTAATGAGAGCATTTATTTTTTTGCTGGGTATAAATGAAGGTATCGCGCCGCAAGCCAATTTTACCAGTGCTGAATAACGAATTAAGGCATACGCTCATAAAAAGGCACAGCTAAGCCACCTAAAGATTAAAACGTTTGGCAATTAAATTATGGCAAGATGAAAACCCACAATGCCTTTAAACTTGAAGATTATTTTCAGTTAGTGGATTCGACTGACCGATAATTGAAACTTGGGAGGCGAGGCGCAACTTTAAAAGTTTTCCTTGATATTTTGATTCGCCTGAAACTCGATCCTGAAAAATGGCTTAATCAGGTGCATAAAGAACAAAGTCACATTGTAATAGTGCTCGGAAGGTTGAACCGCATAAAAGTGTACATTAAATACTGTGGGTTTAAATGGTGGCGAGCTGGGGGGCACAATAAATCTTTGTTTGGTGTGTGATCTTGGCTTGATCTTCTGTTACAACATTAGTCCTCAGCCATAAGTGGGAGTTTAGCTGAAAATTTTTCTTGTATGGTTAGCATGCAGCGTACCTTGTGATTTCCTGATAATATCTTCTGTTTGTTTTCAAAAATACTGTTGGAGTAGTGGGCGGATTCTTAATTTAATGATTGTTAAATTGAGTGGCTGCCCTCAATCATCTAAACTGTATGGAAAATGAGCTGTCTTGGCCCGATTTTATTTTCTTGTCATAGGTGTCTGAACTCGTTGTGTTGAAAACCTATTATGAAAAATTTAAGGACTAATTATGGATTCAAAAGAAAAATTTACTATTAAAAGTGAAATTTATGACATCTATAGGCCGAACTACTCAGAGCAATTCATTGATTTTATAATTGAAAATCACTCACTGGATAGACAAGACAGAATTGCTGATGTAGGGGCGGGAACTGGAATATTAACTAATCAATTATTGAAGATAGGCAGCGAAATATTTGCTGTTGAACCAAATTGTGAAATGAGAAAAATAGCAGAGAATAAATTTTTTAATGATAAAGAAATTTATATTGTAAATGGTTCGGCAGAAAAAACAACCCTTGAAAATAATTCAATAGATTTAGTCGTTGTGGCACAGGCTTTTCATTGGTTTGATGTTGATGGCTTTAAAAATGAATTTCACCGGATTTCTAGAAACAATAAAGCGATATTGGTGTGGAACGTAAAGAAAGAATCGCAACCTTACTTGATTGAGCTTGAAAATGTTAATCGAAAATATTGTGAGAGCTTTAAAGGTTTTAGTGGAGGTGCTAATAAAGGGAAGATAGCTTGTTTTTTTGATCATAAATACAATGAAAAAGTATTTGTAAATAATATCAAGGTGAATAAAGATGGTTTTCTAAATGGAGTTTTAACTGGCTCATATACGCCGAATAAAAATGATGAGTTTTACAGTGAGTATGTTGAAAAAGTAGAGGGTATATTTCATAAGTATTGTGTAAATAATGAATTGACTATAAAGAATGATACAATTGCATTTTATAATTAGAAGTTATCAGTGATTAAAGGGCTTCCACTATTTTCTTGATCCTCACCTAATCTCTTTTAGGTTTTTATTAAATAGTGGAGGTTGTGATGATTTGTGTCAAAATCAACGTAGACAGAGTCGATTGGCACTAGCTTAAGGACCTTTTGAATTAACTTTCAATGTTAAAGTAGCCCCATTTACTATCATTGAAAGCGCCACTTATGACTCCACTGGATCCCAACCAAGCTTAACAATAACGACTTTCCGTAAATGGATTTATTTCGGATAAATTTGCTCGGCCGCTCGAAACATTAACCAAGACGTTAAGATGAATTTGTCATTTGAGATGGGTACTTGCCCTTTGTGGGTATGGGTAAAACCAGCTGGGGCAATCACTAGAGTCCCTTTTTTAGGTGGGATATTTTGTTGTTGAAAGTAGAATGAGGTTTCACCGCCTTCTTCTACGTCATTTAAGTAAAACATCCATAGTAGTACCCGATGTAAGGGGTCAGAATTCATGGGGTTTGGGTGAGGGAATACCTCTGAATGCCAGTGGTGGTAGCCGCCAACCCCTTGTTTATACTGCTGCATATTAATATCTCCAAGACGGTAGAGACGTCGAATTAATTGGGATATTTGTTGGTCGTCCATTTGGCTTATGTGTTCATGAGTGATGGTGGTTTGTTGCTGCGTATTAGGGTCTACCGTTGCCATGGATATGGCACCCAATAACAAGAAAGGGTGCGCCCTAAAATAAGGGATCATGGCGCTTAACAGTTGATGGGATAATTGATTGACCTCAGGTTTCCAATCACTCTGGGTTGAAATCACAATATCATTGCTGTCTTTTTTGGATTTATCTACGCCGTTACCTGTACGACCCACTTGAATATCTTTGCTGCTATTAAATTTTTCAATAAGCCCATCGCAAAAATCATCAGGCAGTGTATTGGGGGCTTGGTAAATAAAATCATTACAGGTCATAAAAAATCACGGTTTAATTAAAGAGTGCTGTTTTTTTCAGGCATTAGTTTTCTGGTTTGGTCAATGTCTATGGTTTTCACGCTAGCATGTTGTTCAATTTTTTTAATAAATTGTTTAAGTTCAACGTGGTCTTTCACATCGGCCTTGAGCACCAATATGTCTGTGCCATCTCCGCGAATAACATCAATCTTTTGATTGGTTTCTGATTGCCATTTCTGGATTAAATCTTTCGAGGTGGCATGGGATTTTTTTTCATGGAATTGCAATACAAACTGTTGGGCTTGGGTGGTAAAAGTTGCCATTGTTAAGCCTGCAAGCAAAATAAGTTTTAAAATATTCATAAGGCACTCTAATTAAAAAGGGTGACCCACAATGTAGAATTGTGGGTCAGATGTGGTTTAGTTAAAGGTAATGCTCCAGTTATTGATGGTGCCAGTATCTCGTCTAGCACTGTCAACAACGGTTAGTGTCCAATTGCCATTTGATGCAACTCCGGCGAAATTTGCGCTGATTGATTCAACAATGTTATTGCTTGAATTGCTTGAATCTGTTGACCAAATAGTCTCACTAGTACCACTAGGAGACGTTAACTTAACAGTTAAGTCGCCAATATAGGTATGAGTGATATTTAAGTCAACGGTGACAGATCCTGCGTCACCAGAGCGAGGAACGGTGATGATGCTCGTTGCACCTTGTGGGCTGTTGTCAGGAATAGCAACAGCTGAAGTGCTGCTGTAAGTCTCGGTTGGACCGCTTACATCGAAGCTGGCCACTAAAGATAGTCCTGAGAAAGCTTCCCAAGCGTGGGCCATTACATAGTAAGTGCCGGCTTGAGGGTTGGCGATAGAAACCGTCTCGTTGTTGCCACCTTGATACGGGCGGTAATCCCAGTCACTGGTTGAAACGGGCGCGCCGTAGCGTACGTGAAGGTCAGCATCTCCGCTACCGCCACTGGTTGCAATGGTAAGATTAGATGCATTGGCAGGTACTTCTAAGGTGTAAAATAACTCATCACCTTTAGCGGCCGTTAAGCTGGTTACTGGTTCACCGTTGGTTAGTTTCTTTATAATGGGAATGTCACCACAACCGTTTTCGATTAGGTGATCATTGGCAGCCTTAGCTTTTACAATGCCGTGGCCAAAGTCTACGTCACGACCTGCATCTCCCGCGTCTGCGGCGGTTGCATTCAGCACAGCTCGGATTTGAGAGCCTGTACATTCTGGGTGGTTAGACCAAACTAATGCCGCTACACCTGCTACTGCTGGTGTGGCCATTGAGGTGCCGGACATGTAGCCATAGTCGCTATTAAGCAAAGATATTGACGCATTCGCTGCTGCCAAAATAGCGGCACGATCTTCATAGGCGGCACCAACAGCTGGAATGGTTGTGGTATTGGTATCACCTAAAGTAGCGTTCAACATGCCAGCAGTATTGTTGATAATAATCGCCCCTTTGCCTCCTGAAGTCTCACAATTTTTTACCTTGTCGTGGAAGCTGATTGCACCGCGATCAATGACGCAGACTTTTCCTGCTGCACCGCTGTCGGTTGCTTCAGCCGTACCCATGTAATAAGTATTGGCTGAAACGGTGCCGCCATTTTCCATGGCTGATGAATCAAAGGTGTTGCCGTCGAGATCTAATTTTGCAAGCAATGCTTCGCCAGCGGGGTAGGCCGATAATACGTTCAAACCGCCGGCACTGATTTCAACACAGTCTGTGTTCGAGCTGTTGGTGCAAGCAGGAAATTGTGATGCATCGTATTTATCATTGTTGGCGTCGTTACCACCAACCATCATGACTGAGGCGTACCCTGCAGGAAATGAACGGGTGTCGTTGCCATCGTTACCGGCAGCAGCCAAGACTAGGCCCCCGTCTGTGGTGAAGTCATCAAATGCGTTTTCCTCTGCAGTGTTAGGCTCGCCGCCCCCTAAGCTCATGGTAATAATGGTTGCGCCAGCTGCTTTACATTTTTGTGCCGCAAACGCCAAATCAGAAGAGTAGCCCCAACCATCTTCGTTGAATACTTTGATGATATGCATATCAACACCTGGCGCCATGCCAACAACACCAATGCCGTTGTCTTCAGCCGCGATGGTGCCTGCTACGTGCGTACCGTGTGGTCCACCTGCAGAGTCCCAGCTGCCGGTGCCAGAATTATTGTCGCCAGTAATATTGTTCCAGTTAAAATCTTGATTCGAGCGGTCTAACCCCGAGTCGATCACACAGACTTTAACGCCTGCATTTGGATCAAAACTAACTTGATCAGCTTGCGATTGATAATAGGAATACGGCGTTATTTGCTGAGCATTTGGGTCACCTGGGTCATCGCTATAAACGGCTAATGGAAAGCGTTTTGGGTCTTCCTCTATTTGAAGGTTGCGATGGTCTTTAAAAAAAGCTTTGATTTGAGATAGGTCGCGGCCGCTAAACTTCGCCGTGATAAAACCGTTGGCATCAACTTTTAATTCCCCTCCCATTTTTCTTGCTAGTTCTTTTATTATGGTTTTTTTTGAGTTTTCCATTTTAAAGGTGAAACGCGAATCTGCTTGCGCAAATGTACTGGCCACAGCAAGCGATAACACTGTGGCAGAAAGTACTGGTAATTTCATAATGATAATTAACTCCCCAAATTTATTTTTATACACATCTGAATTGTTTTATTTTTTATATGAGCTTTACTCATGGATTTGGAGGCTAGCAAAAAAAAATAAACATTCACAGAAATAAAAAACGATTAGGTAAATTTGCTTGATGAGCGAGTGCAATAAAAGTGTGCGTGTAAAAATGTTGGTCAGATAAAATAAGAAAGAAATTCCTAATAAAATTAAAATTAAAATTTAAATTTTATGATTGTTCTGGTTTTGATATTAAAGGTCACGCGGTGATGGCTTTAAATATTGGCGAATCGATGTGATTCTAAGTTGTTGTTTTTAAATGATTTAAAAATAGCATGGGCATGTGAGAGAAATTTTTTATGAGTGTCAATTGGTGTTAGTTTGAATATCTGTCAGAGTGTTTTTTTTGAATTCGCACTAAAATGGTACGCAGTTATTTGAGTGGCAAGATGCTTAAGTTATTTTCCAGTTAATATTTTATAATTTAGGGGTGATTAATTAACCTTGACTTATAATATCGGCCTTACTGTATTGAATATAAAGGAAAATATTTTTTATTTTAAAAAATAAAAAATATTTAATTTCACTCTATTAGAAAAACTTATGCTGCATTAATTAAATGATTTTAAATAATGGGTAAGCTAAAAATAGTTAATAGATTTAATGGGTGGGATTGTGCTAAGCCGTAATTTTAATGAGCGAAGAGTTTGAGGTTTGATCGTTTACTGTTTTAGTTGTAGCTGTAGGTAGTGCTGTAAGTAGTGCTGTAAGTAGTGCTGCTTTGATGTTTTTTATTTCTATGTGGAGTACGAAATAACTATAAAATAATAGGTGGTCACTTTTTTGCCCCTTATTGGATCTCTTTAAAGGTTTTATTGAATAGAGAGAGCTTAATTACAAAGGCCAATTTGGGGTGTTTTAAATTTCTAACACGACTAGACGAGCGGCACTGTTAACTTGCAGGATGTATGTCGATCCTAATTCAGTTTGAGCTAAGATGTATAAAGCACCCGAGCAATCACACTTTACCAGCACTCAAGAGCGAATTAAGGCATGTGATAATAAAAAAGATACAGCGAAGTTGCCTAAAGAATGAAGGTGTTTGCCAATTGGATCATTGCATGATGAAAAACGTATTGGATTTAAACTTGAAGGTTGTTGTCAGTTAGTGGGATGGATTGGCCGAACAATAGACTTGGGCAATGAGGCGCGATTCCAAAATAATACCCAAATATATTACTTTGCTTGAATCTCGATCCTCAACTAAAGCCCGCACTATCGAGGTGAATATTGCCGGCATATTCACATAGTATTTGCTGGGCTTGATTGTTTTGCTAATGATCCTGACTCTAGATAAGTGACGTTGGATGTTTAATTCAGTAGAAGACCCCGCAGTTATATGAATTTATTTCTATGACGTTGTACTTTAGTTATCTACCAAAGCGCCAGTGATGGTCTGGCGGTATCTAGCCCGGTGTCGTTTTGCAAGCATGGATAACGCGCAAAGTTGTGTGGCGGGCGTAAGTCACGGTCATTCCTGTGAACGTTAAAGCATTCATGCTTTGTTTCATGGTAGTCTGGTTAATCACGCTGGCAAGCTGCATTAAGGTCGTTGTGCCCTGGGGTGCACTACCATGTGGCTGGTGAGTGAATATTAATAAATTGCCCATGCTCATGGCAGGTGTTTCACCCGCCCCCTGATCAAAGTCTTTAAGGTTGGGAAAATATTATGATGCCCCAGCTTTGCTATACCAACCAGCCCTTATCTAATATTTATTAGTTAAGAAATTTTTATTACTACTTTTTTGGCTGAGTTTCTCTCAAGTCTTGCCTGGCGTTACTGGATTAGACTCTGACTTTCTTAGGTCTGAAATCAAATTATTCAGCACGGTATAGGCGTTTTATTTTATGCTCATAGAAATTAACTCAGACGCCTTGAAATAAATATTTAATTTCTAGTGATGTAAAGTGGAAAGCAGATGGGGATAAAATGTGGGCTAAAGTGTGGAATGGTGAGGTAAATTTATAGGTAATTTAAATAGAAAAATCCGCAGTAGTCAAAATTACTGCGGGTCTCCTTGGGTAAAATCATCAAAACAAAAGCACAAAGACTCCTATTCTAAGAATTTACTCAACCATTAAAGCTTCTGTTCAAGGGCTTGAATGGTCAACTTACCTACATCAGTGTGGTGCATCAGGTTTGTGTAGTTCTTAACCACGTTCACAGGTCCGTATGCAATCACCGCAACAGGGGTGTGAGTGTGTGTGCCGGTACCCCAAACAATGTTTTGATCAGCGGCTACTTTACGGCCAATCAAATCAAGGTGATCGTACTCGCCGTATACATAGAACTCTTCAAAATCTTCAAAGTTCGGGTACTCAGGGTCGTACAAGTACTGGTGCTCAGTGTCTTGATACTTGTTCTCTTCGCGAGCGACAATTTCTTCCGCTTGCTCAAGCGTGATCTTGAATTCGCTGTTAGCGTTAACAACGGCCATGATATCCGCAGCAGTCGGGCGAGTTTGATACAAGTCACCACCGGCTTCATACCACATATTTTCAAAGCTCATAGACTGAGCATATAGCTTGTCTAGAATTTCTAATGGGCCGAAGTTGTAGTTAGGCTGGTAGTCACGATCGCTAAATGCTTCACCTTCAAGAGCGGTAGGCTCTGGAATGTCTTTACGTGAGTAGCTGAATCCAAAACCGCCGGTTTCATGATCGGCTGTGATCACAACAAGCGTATCGTTTCGGCCTTGAACCCATTCGTAAACCGCTTCAATGCTTTCGTCAAACTTCAACAATTCGTGCAGCATGGTGCCGGCATCGTTGTAGTGAGCGGCCCAGTCAATTTGGCCCCCTTCAATCATCAAGAAGAAACCGTCAGGGTCTTTGGCAAGAATATCCAAAGCCTTAATGGTCATTTCTTTCAAGCTTGGCTGAGTACGTGTTTCATCGTCTTTAGATGCTGTGTACGCAATGCCGTCCATCATGGCAGAGTAATGGAACAAACCTAATAGTTTGTCGCCATTGGCAGCATTCATTTGATCAAGGTTAAACGCTAACTGGTAACCGTCGCTTTGTGCTTCGGTTAGTAGGTTGCGATCATCGCCACGCTTAGATTTAATGCGAATGCTTGGCTCGTTTACTAAGTCAGCCACCGCTTGGTTAACCTCAGCATCTGAGTTTACAGAGGCTGGTATCCAGTAACGCAAGCCACCCGACAACATAACGTCAACCGAATTGGCTAGCATGTCAGATGCGATTTCGTTTTCCATAGAACGGTGTGCTTGGTGAGCGGCAAAAGAGGCTGGGGTGGCGTGAGTGATTCGAGTATCCGAAATCAAACCGGTGGCCTTGCCCATTTTCTTGGCTTTTTCAAGAATGGTTTCTACTGGGTTACCTACGTAATCCAAACCAATCATTTCGCTACCAGACGATACACCTGTGGCTAATTGTGAAGCCGAACAAGCAGAATCCACAACGATGCTGGCTTCAGGGCCGGTAGAAGACAAACCCACTACGCCCTTGTAACTGAATTTTTCTAAAGCGGTTGGTTGCCCTTGATAAATTGAATTAGGCGCACGCTTAGCGTATTCCTGAAGCATGCCCACTTGTTGCGGGCCCATGCCGTCACCAATCATCATGATCACGTTTTTAACGTCACCTGGGCGAAGCGGCGTGTTTTCGTCGCTCCAATCTATACAAGCGGTTAATGTGGTTGCAGTGGCAACTGCAGCGCACAATTTTAATATTTTATTTACTGCCACGTTTTTTTCCTTTTACTCATGCCTCGGAAGTGAGGTGGCGCGGCAGAGTAAGGTTTGAGTGTTCAAAAAGTCAAGGATAGTTGAATGGGGTTAGTTATAAAAAACGAGAAATCTATTACTTTTGTATTTGAAAAAAGACGTTTCGTTTAATAACTGATCAGGTCTCTAATATAGGAATAGAATTTTAAAAACAATACCCATTTTTGTACAATTTGGAGATTATTCTTACCTTTAGCGGTTTAAAATTAAGCAATAAAAATTAAATGAAAAATTTTAGTGAAAAATTAAAATATTTTTTAAATAAGTCGCTAATAAAACCGTGGAAGATGAAAACTGTGACGCAGTTCTCGTAATGATTTTTCATAATAAAAACCAGCCGACAACCTTTAAATTAAATAATTCCCTTTGTGCCTAAATTAACATTGATTTTATTTTTGACATGATTAATATGCCGCGGGGCATAAGAAATTTATTTTGTGTTTTTATACTTGGTAAATAAATTTAAAAAATTTCGGAAGTAAAAAATGAAAAAATTCACAGTACTTTTGACCATTGCAGTTTGTCTTTTATCATTTTCATTTTCTGCTTTTGCAAAGCGTGAAAGGGTGGTGTTGTGCACCGATCGCTCCTACTGGTATCCGTTTGTGTTCATCAATTCTTACAAGCCAGATGGTTTGTATGTTGATATTGTAAAAGATGCAGCCGATCGATTGGACTGGCGTGTGAGTATTCGCCCAATGGATTGGAAAAAATGCTTGCGTGCGGTAGAAACTGGATCGGTTGATGGCATCCTTGGTGCTTCTTATAAAGCAAAGCGTGCCGAATTTTTGTATTACCCGCTTAATGCCGAAAGTAAAAAAATTGCTCCTGCTCGTTTAAGTTCAGCCGAGTATGTGGTGGTAAATACGGTAGGGTCTAAATACACTTACAATGGCGATGTAAAAACAATTCCACAGCCTGTACGTGTACCACGTGGCTACTCTGTAGCGGATGATTTGCGTAAAGGTGGCATAGAAGTAGACGATAAAAGCTCTCGTGGAGATGAGGTCACCCTTATGAAGCTGGCTTCTTCCGGTAAAGGCTCGGTAGTCACCCTTAGATCAGTGGCTAAAAAATACATGAGCAGCCCGGCCTTTAAAGGCAAGTTAAAAGTTCAATCTAAAACCTATAAGTCTAAAGACTACTTTTTAGCCATTTCAAAAGCATCTGATTTAACCCAAGAAAAACGCGACGCCCTGTGGGGGGCTATTGGTGCGGTGAATGATGATGTTGATCTAGTGGCTGAATACCAATCTAAATATTAAACAAAATCTTTGTTTAACTTGAAAAATTTTACTGCTGCATGTCATTCGAGATGCAGCTCGATGTAAAAATATACGGTATAAATTTTGAGACACCCACTTAAGGAATGTATCTTTTGTGGGAGAGTTTTGTCTATTTAAAATTAATCACCGTCTCTCATGGAACGAGAATAACCATAATAAAATCTATGAAGAGAATGAATATGAAAATGAATAAAACCTTGCTGTCATTGGCCGTAGTGTCAAGTATGTCTGTCACTGAAGTCATGGCCGAAGATTTAGTGAATATTTCTTTGGGTAGTGGTGGTTTGAAAGTCACTAAGGGTGATAGTAAATTCCAAATGGGTGGCCGTGCTCAGTTTGATTTTGTGAACTATGACGAAGATGCCGGTATTGATGAAAGTGATGACGGAACGGATGTGCGTCGTGCTCGAATTTATGTAAAAGGCAATGTGGCCGGTGATTGGAAGTACAAGGTTCAATACGATTTCTCTGAAAAAGTAGTGAAGGATATGTACATTACTTACACAGGCTCTGACGTGGGTAATATTATTGTGGGTCAAGCGGCTCCCGCTATGTTCCTAGAAAGCTACACCAGCTCTAAATGGACGACTTTTATTGAGCGTGCGGTAGTTGATAACTTCGCGTTAGATCGTGAACAAGGCCTTGGTTTCCAACGCGCGGGTGAGAGTTACTCAATATACACTTCTGTTACTGGCGATAACATGGATGATGACGTTGACGAAGAAGGTGATGACGGCGCTTCTTATGCTGCGCGTTTAACACTTTCCCCACTTCATGAATCGGGTAGTGTTGCACACATTGGTTTTACCGCTTTGTACGAAGACAGAAATGAATCTGAAACTGCTTTTGGTGCACGACCAGCCAGTAAGGTAGATGGCACCAGTAAATTAGTTCGCTCCTCTGTGGCCAGTGCTGATTCACGTTCTACATACGGTGTTGAGTTGGCCATGGTATCTGGTTCTTTCTCAGCTCAAGCTGAGCACGTTTTAGTGGAAGTGGATGGTCATCAGGTGGATGATGAAGAGTACACCGCTTCTTACGGTCAGGTGAGTTTTTTCCTAACAGGTGAATCTCGTAGCTACTATGTAGATGGCGGTATCTTTGATGCGCCAAATAGCATGAAGAACAGTTGGGAAATGGCGGCTCGTTATGAAGAGGCTGATTTCTCTGAATCTTCCCATGCGCTAGCGGGTGAACTAGAAACGTCTACTTTGGGTTTAAACTTTTACCCAAATAAAAACATTCGTTTTGCGTTAAACCTTATTAACAGCAAAGCCACTTACAACGACAACAGTGAAGAAGAAGTGAAGTTGGTTCAATTACGCAGTCAGCTAGTATTCTAAAAGCTGCTTAGCGCCACCA